>Ga0272440_1003702_pt1 | contig 11304 bp, 9 predicted proteins | sample SSMMMBAug17_FD_192440 | JGI IMG/M metagenome (GOLD analysis project Ga0272440, IMG submission 192440) | Marine sediment archaeal communities from Little Sippewissett salt marsh, Falmouth, MA, United States - SSM-MMB-Aug17 | ecosystem: Environmental > Aquatic > Marine > Wetlands > Sediment ... | reverse complement strand
ATTACGCTGAAGAAGATGAATAAGATGATTTAAAAGTGTCTTATTTCATCTTATTCATCTTCTTCAGCGTAATCCAGGTTCAAAATGAACAGAATTTACTTTTTCTGAAATGAGGAACTGATTTTTTTTGCATTCCTAATAAGAAACCATTATTGTTATTACTGTAAACAAATCCTTTTAAAATCTTAGATGAAGTCTATTTTTCATTTTTCATTTTTCTTAAGTTAACCCTTAATTTATAGGATATTATGAAACAACTTAAACAATCAATAAAAGGAATAGATATTGTTTTTATTTTGTTGAATCTTGCCATCATTGTCTATTTAATCATGAAGGGAGAAATCATTACATCAGACTCTGCTACATATATTGACAATAGGATTTACCGTACCTTTACATATCCCCTTTTGCTTGATCTTTTTGAGTTAATCTTTCGTTCAACCTATTTATTTTATATAGTTTGTTTTCAGATTTTCTTTTCTTTTGCTTCTGTGCTGTTTTTGTCTATAACTCTTAAAAAATATTTTCATCTTGGGAGAATTTCTTTTTATTTAATATATCTAATAATTCTTACTCCCAATTTTATGCCCATGCTTCAAATTTCAAATTTTATTCTGACTGAATCAATTACATATAGTTTTTTCTTGATATATATAGTATTTATAATTAAAAATACATTTGAATTAAGGTTAAAAGATCTTGTCTGGTTACTAATTTTTTCAACATTGGCTACATCAACTCGACCTCAGTTTATTTTTCTATATGGCGTTAATATTCTTCTTATTATTTTTAATTATTATAAATCAAGACACATGGGGAATTTCATAGCAGCCACTATTTTGCTCTTGGTGCTGATTCTTGGCAATTCATTCTGTCAAAAATCATATAACTATTATATTCATGGTGAATTCACAAAGATTCCATTTTTCGGCATAATTTTTACAACAACCCAATTATATTTATCAACACCTTCAGATATCAATCTTTTTGATAATCCTGAACAAATTGAGTTCCTTAAAATAGTATATAAAAAAATTGATTTTGCCAAGGCAAATAATATTCATAATCATACAAAAAATGGTTTTTTTGAACACGCAGCTCACTACCGGAATAATTTTAATTCAATACTCAAAGCAGTATTACAGGCATGCAAAGGGAATAAAACTATAGACATTATTGGGATTAAAACCGACCTTTCATCAGAGCATTTGATGCATAGTGATCAGTTAACCTCATCCCTTATGTTTAAATTATTTAAAGCTAATTTTGCAAAATATGCCAGACTATTTATTGCCAATATCAATTATGGCATTGGTGGCTACTATTATGTTTTTTTTCTGTTTTCAGCATGGTGCTTTTTTGTATATATGTACTTAAAAACCAGGGAAACCTATTATTTTATATTTTTATGTGTCACTATTATTCATTTGATGAATAACACATTGATTGCAATTGTTCAGCCGGTTATTAGAAGGTTTTCATTCTACACAGATACACTTCAATGGGCTATTATGGTTGTATTTCTATCCTTTGTTGGAAATCAGTTGCTAGGGATTCGGAAAAAGGAAATAGAGGATAATTAAGTATGTGTGGCATAACAGGAAAAGTCAAAATTGATTCTCCACCAGATATTCAGATAGTCAGACGTATGACAGATAAACTATATCATCGTGGTCCTGATAATGGCTCTGTGTATATGATTGATGAAAATGCGGTTTTTGGTCATAGAAGACTAACAATTATTGATCTTAGTAACAGAGCAAATCAACCAATGAAGGATCATACTGGAAGATACACAATAGTATATAATGGAGAAGTATATAATTTCTTAGAGTTAAGAAGCATATTGCAAAAAAAAAAATATTTTTTTAAAACAGATTCTGACACTGAAGTTGTTCTTTATTCTTTCATCCATTGGGGTACAAAATGTTTTGAAAAATTCAATGGGATGTTTGCTCTCTCCATCTGGGACAGCAAAGAAAAAAAACTAATCATGGCTCGTGATCGTTTTGGGAAAAAGCCTTTGTATTATAATATAAATAACAGCGAGTTAACCTTTGCATCCGAACTTATCGCTCTTTTAGAAGATCATGAAATTAAAAAAAAACTTACTCTTTCCATATCAGGTCTAAATCACTATCTTGCAATGGGCTACATTCTTTCTCCATTAACGATTTACAACGAAATAGATAAACTTGAGCCCGCTTCATATATATGCTTTCAAAATGGTAAGATAATTGAACATTCAATCTATTGGAACTATCTTGATTGTTTTTTTACAAAAACGAATCAATCTGAAGCCAGCATCGTAGAAAATCTTGATTATTTGATTGAAAAAGCTGTGAAATTCCGATTAATTAGTGATGTTCCAGTTGGCTCATTTTTGAGCGGTGGACTTGACTCTAGTGGGATTGCATTTTACGCAAAAAAACATATTACTTATGAATTTCATTCATTTAGCGTAGGATTTAATGAATCAAGTTATAATGAGGCTCATGACGCGAAAATCGTTGCAAATTTTTTACAATCAAAACACCATGAAATCATGCCAAATTTGAAAAATGACCATGAATCAATATCCAAGGCTATTACATGTTATGATGAGCCGTTTTCTGATACTTCTCTGGTTCCTTTTGTTTTTGTTTCCAAACTGGCGAGTCAATTTGTAAAGGTTGTTTTGTCCGGTGATGGTGCAGATGAAATATTTGCTGGCTATACTACCTATCGTGCGGATCAAATTAAGAAAATGTTAAACTGCTTGTCTCCAAAAATCAGACGTATATCTTCCAAAATTTTACAAAAAATAGCAATTGAAACAAATCGAAAGTTGTCATTTGGTTTTAAGTTGAAACAGTTTGCAAAGGGCTTACCTCATGACTTTTTATATGCACATTATGCATGGCGAGAATTATATAATGAAACAGAACGAATTATGATGATAGGTGAAAATCACTCAGAAGAAATTCGGGCTTCAAATCCATTTCAGATTTTTTATCGTTATTATCAAGAAGCTAAAGATCTTGATTCACTCAGCCAGCATCTTTATGTTGATGCTAAGACTTGGTTGGCAGATGATATTCTTGTTAAAGTGGACCGTGCAACCATGGCTTTTGGCTTGGAAGCACGATGTCCATATCTTGATTCTGAACTTGTTGAATATGCCGCTTCCATACCACCTGAAATGAAACTTAAACGAACAACTGGAAAATATATTTTAAAGAAAACACTAGCAAAGCATCTACCGGAGTCAAGCATTCATAAAAGAAAATCGGGCTTCAATGCACCGATTAATTACTGGTTAGGAAACGCAAAAGAGAACGAATTTCGTTTTTTTAATCAATATGTTTTATCTAATAAAGGATTCTCAAATGCAATCAAAACAATCTGAATGGTTTGAACAATGGTCAATGTTAAAAGATAATGAGCTGTTTCTTTTTCAGGACTGGATATTACCTTATGATTTGAACGATTTTTGTGGCAAAGATGTTCTTGAATGCGGATGCGGTGGCGGACAACATACAAATTTTATTGCTCCCTATGCAAATAGTGTAACAGCAGTGGATTTAAATACTATTGAAATTGCCAAGAGACGAAACAGTCATCATGAAAATGTCATTTTTATTGAATCAGACATTGCAACCATGGATCTTAACAGAAAGTTTGATATTATCTTAAGTATAGGTGTTGTTCATCATACTGACAATCCTGAAAAAACAGTTGGAAATATGAAGCGTCATCTTAAAGAAGGGGGGTTGCTTTTGTTATGGGTTTATTCAAATGAAGGGAACTGGATTATAAAAAACATTGTTGAACCTGTAAGAAAAAACTTTCTATTTCGACTGGATAAAGCACAACTCCTTAAACTTTCCAAATATATTACAGCGATAATGTATCTGCCAATCTTTTCCCTTTATATGTTTCCACTAAAATTTTTGCCATATTTTGAATATTTTCAAAATTTTCGTAAACTCTCTTTTTATCGGAACAAATTGAATGTTTTTGATAAGCTTAATGCACCGCATACTGATTTTATATCGCATGAACGGGCTCTAAAGTTTGTACAGGATTTACATAACGCAAATGTCACACCATATAAAGGGGTAAGTTGGAGAATTAGCGGCATAAAAAGTGGTGACACTAACCCATAATTTGGGTATAATTATTGTAATATTTGATATCATAAATAACAAAGTAAGTGAAAAAAGTGAAATATACTAAAATACTTCTTATTAATCCTGATTATTATGAAAACATTTTTCAGAACTCAAAAGTAAGATCCGCCCTTGAACGAGGCTTGATCCCTGTTGGGTTAGCATCAATTTCAGGAGCTTTAATTCAAAAAGGATGCGATGTCAAGATACTTGATTTGAATCTTTTGGGTAATAGTTATGAAAATGTTTCTAATACAATTAATATTTTTAAGCCTGAAATCGTTGGAATAACAGCAACAACACCAATTATTTATAAGCTTTATAAATTGGCTGAACATATAAAAAAGATAGACAGCCAAATAATTGTTATTGCTGGTGGGCCTCATCCTTCAGCCATGCCTGAAGAAATACTAAAAGAAAGCCTTGTTGACTGTGTGGTGAAAGGAGAAGGTGAATTCACCATGACCTCAATCATTGAAAATGGTATTTTAGAGAGCATTCCAAACATATATTTTAAGGATAATGGTAATATTATTGAATCAATCAAATCATCAGCACATATCAAAGATTTGGATATACTCCCTTTTCCTGCGTATCATCTTTTTAATATTGACCAATATAAACAGCCCAAGATAGCCAGCCGAAAAGAACCAATGGGCTATCTTGAGACATCTAGAGGCTGTTATGGAAAATGTATTTTTTGCAATAAAAATATACATGGTTTTAAATATAGAGTAAAATCAGCTACCAAAGTAGTTGATGAAATTGAAAAGATGCTGGAAATTGGTTTTAAAGAAATTCAAATCATTGATGATGTATTTAGTGCTAAGAAAAAAAGGGTTTATGAAATCTGTGAAGAAATAAACAAAAGGAATTTACAATTCCCCTGGTATCCAAGAGGTGGATTGCGAGTTGAAACAGTTGATTATGATTTGCTATACGCTATGAAAGAATCAGGTTGTTATAGAGTTCCTTTTGGCATTGAGACCGGTAGTGAAAGAATACTCAAGGTAATCAAAAAAGGTATTACTTTAGAAATGGCTGAAAAGGCTGTCAATGCAGCTAAAAAAGCAAAGCTTGAGACAGAATGTTATTTTATGATGGGTCATCCAACAGAGACTGAAGAAGATATAAAAAAAACGATAAAATTCGCCTTAAAGTTGGATCCTGATTATGTGAAATTTGCCATAACTATACCTCTTCCCGGAACTGAATTGTTTGATATAATGATGGCAAACAGACAAATTAAAACAAAAAACTGGGAAAAATTTACATTTTCCACTTCCCCAAGTGAAATATATATTCACGATGTTTTATCATGGAAACTAATTGATAAATATATGAATTATGCTTATCGGAAATATTATTTCAGGCGGGCTTATATTTTTAGAATGCTATTTAATACTATTAAGAACAAAACTTTTTTTGGACATGTTAAGGCCTTTATTAATACTAAATGGTTGTAATGAGTATTAACCATTTAGCCCAATTAAACTAGGAGTATTATGCTTTCAGTCATTGTTCCAGCTTTAAATGAAGAATTTGCTATTCAGCAAACCATAGATTCTATCTGTAAAGGCTTAGAGGCAAATTCAATTGAATATGAAATAATAGTTATCAATGATGGTTCAACAGACAATACCGGAAATATTGCCGAATCATTGTGCGAAAAAATTAATATAAATGTCATTCATCATCCAAAACCAGGGGGATATGGTTATTCTCTCAAACAAGGAATAAAAAAAGCTCGTTACGACTTAATCGCTATTACCGACGCAGATGGAACATACCCAAATGACATTTTGCCTGAACTATACAATTTAGTTGTCCAAAATGGATACGACATGGCAATAGGCGCAAGAACTGGCCCAGAATATCGTGGCTCTTTTTTTAAAATGCCAGCTCGATGGGTATTTCTCTGGCTTTGTGAATACACAACAGGACAAAAGATTGATGATATCAATAGCGGCTTAAGAGTTTTTAAAAAAGAAGTAGCTCTGAAATACATCCACACTATAAGCAATGGTTTCAGCTTTACCACAACCATAACACTTGCCGCAATGCTTAATGGATATTTTGTAAAATACATTCCCATTAAATACTATAAACGAATCGGAACTTCCCATGTAAAATATTGGCGTGATACACTTAGATGTTTACAGATCATAGTTGAAAATATTCTTTATTATAACCCTCTAAAAATATTTTTATTAATTGTTAATACAATGTGTTGCATAAGTATTTTCTCTTTCTTACTTTTCTTGTTTACTAAGAATATCAAATTGTCCTATTTTTTTGGTGGTCTTTCTGCGTTATTTTTTGATTCCATTTTCATTGTAGCAGCAATAGGACTTTTATCGGATTTATATAGAATATCATCGAAAACTGAGACAAAATGATCGTTAATTATAATAATTATTAAGTAAGGAACATTTATGAAATTCGTATTAAATTCCAAATATGATCAAGCTGGTGTTCAAATATGGATACATGAGTGTTCAACGTTACTACAAAAAGAAGGGTTTGAAACAAATATAAATGATTGGGATAATTATAGTAAATACGATATCGTAATTTTTATGCCTATTGATCAGGAGATTGACAAAGCAAGACAACAAAACTCAGATATCCTGATTGGCTTGGCTGATCCGAAGCTGCCATTTGCTTCTGATACCTCAAAGAAGGCTGATTTTTTAATTGTAAGTTCCATTGAACAAAGGGATATTTTTTTAAAATATAATCCCAATATTTTTATTTATTATCCCTTTCCAGATATACGAAGAATTGAAAAAAAACATCAGGCAAAAGATCAAATAATTATTGGTTATCATGGAAATAAAATTCATCTTAATTCATTTTTTCCAAATATTACTAATGCATTGGAAGAATTGGGCAGACATTTTAAATTAGAGTTATGGGTCATATACAATATCGAAAAACTGGGTCAATGGAAGATTGGCCTTCCTGATAATAAATATGTAAAGACAAATCATATTCAATGGTCTCCAGAAAATATCTATACTTATCTTTCACAATCTGATATAGGAATTGTTCCGGCTCTAATGCCAATAAAGAATTCTTTTAGGCTAAAAAAAAAGGCTTGTTATGCAAAAAACGCATTTTTGGAATCTGATTATGACTATTTTTTAAGATATAAATATTCAAGCAATCCTGGAAGAATTTATACATTCAGTCAGCTGGGCATTCCTGTGGTTTCAGATTTTTTTCCTTCGGCATCTCAATTTATCCATGAAGGTTATGGCAATGATCGTACAGGATTTATTGCTTACAGTGCTGAAGGGTGGTTTTATGCGTTGTATCAATTGGCATCAGATTACAGGTTAAGACAATTGTGTGCAGATAATTTGTACGACTATATTTCATCCAATGCCAGATTAGAACTAATTATTAATAATTTTATTGTATTTTTAGAAAAACTGAAGAAAAATAAAATACGAATGAACGATTACAACGTAAAAAGAACATATCAGGAACCAGAACTAAAAAAATTGATTATTCAGGAATTTTTCCAGAAAGTAAAAAGAAAAATTCGTAATAAAATAAATAATAAATATAAGGAGAGTTCGTAATGACAACAATAAATCCTGTCGTTATTGCAGAAATCGGCTGTAATCATAAAGGAAGTATGGAGATCGCTTTCGAAATGATTAAATTAGCCATTCAATTCTGCAATGTGGATATGGTAAAGTTTCAAAAAAGAACGAATAAAGAACTGTTATCACCTGAAGAATATAATTCTCCACATCCCAATCCAATACATTCATATGGTGAAACATATGGTCTTCATCGAGAATTCCTTGAATTTAATAAAGATCAACACAAAGAATTGAAACGCTATTGTGAAGAATGGGGTGTTGATTATTGCACTTCTGTATGGGATTTAAATGCTGCGAAAGAAATAGCCGAGCTAAAACCAAAAACCATAAAAATTCCATCTGCCTGTAATCTTGATTTTGAAATGTTAGGATGGTTGGCAAAAAATTATGAAGGTGATATCATTGTTTCATTGGGGATGACAACCCGGAATGAAGAAAATGAAATTGTTGATTTTTTTGAAAAACAGGGAAGAATTCAGGATATTGTTTTATGCGCCTGTACTTCCGGATATCCAGTCCCTTTCGAAGATATTTGTCTTTTGGAAATAAACAGATTAAAGGAACAATTTGGCGCAAAGGTTAAAGCCATAGGATTTTCAGGGCATCATCTCGGTATTGCAGCCGATATCGCTGCATTAAGTCTTGGTGCCACATATTTTGAAAGGCATTATACATTGGACAGAACCTGGAAAGGAACAGACCATTCAGCAAGTGTTGAACCCGATGGAATGCGTCGATTAGCAAGAGATATTCGGAATGTTTCAAAAGCATTAATTTATAAGTCTGAAGAAATTTTGGATATAGAAAAAGTTCAGCGCAAAAAATTAAAGAGAAAAATATAATGAATGATTTTAATAATTGCGATGAAAAAATCTATATATCAAAGCAATACTATCATCCATTCGACATAATTAAAAATATCCAAAGGTCGCAACTAAAAGGAACAAAAGTTACCTTAATTAATATGCCTATTCGGGAGCATGCAAAACCCAATAATCCGCCAATTGGGCCGGCACTTTTAGCAGCATGCTTACAGAAATATGATGTTGAAGTTAATATTATAGATTTAAATGCGTATCGAATCAATGATAATCTTAATCAACGCATGTTAACAAATAAAGAAGCTTCACAACTATTCGAAAAATACTTGAATGTACATGGAGATCAGGATCTAATTGCTCTTTCAGGGCTTATAACTACACTACGTTGGCAGAAAGAAATTGCGGCTATTGTCAGAAAACTTCAACCGCAAGCATTATTGGTAAGCGGAGGTGGCCTAGCAACAGAATTTCGAGGTGTACTTTTTCAATGGATTAGAGAGATTGATGCAATAGCACATTCTGAAGGCGATGATGTCATCATAAAGATCGCATACGATGCAAAAATGATCAAGGATATGGGAATCAATAATGCAGTGAATTCAGGGAAGTTAGCACCTTATTTCATAGGTATTATAAACAAAAGGCCTCGTTTTTTTTATGATGGTGGCCGTCCCCATGATCTTGATAACTTACCTTTTCCTGCCTGGCATTTACTTGATTCGGATATTAATGGTGAACCTGTCCTGGAAAACTATATAAAGGTTCCAGTCTGGGGCGGTTTGGCAAGTAACAGCTCGGCCGCTTCCTTTACAATGGAACGAAGCCTTTCAATGATCAGCAGTCGTGGTTGTCCTTTTAATTGCCGATTCTGTTACAGAGGTGCGCAAGGTGAAAGAAAGTATGGAATACGTTCTGCTCAAAATGTGGTTAATGAAATGGAATTGAATGTTAAGCGTTACCATCTTGATTTTATAGGTATTATTGATGACAATTTTATGGTTAATTCAAAAAGAATTCAGGATCTTGCCGTAAAAATACAACCGATTTTAAATGATTTTAAATTTCATTGGGGAACGCATGGTCGCCTTGATGAAGCGGCTGACTTAAACCAAAAAAATAATATCTCTCGTATTGAAGAAATGGCCAAATCTGGTTGCATTTATATTGGCTTTGGTGGTGAAAGTGCAAGTCGTTTTGTACTCAATGAAATGGGTAAAGGTGGGTTTATTCTACAAAATGGAGATATACAGATAAATGATTATACTTTTCCTGTAACAATGATTGAAGGTATTAAAAGGACAAAACAGGCTGGAATCCATGCGAATTGTACATGGATCATGGGTTACCCGGGAGAAAAACTAGAAGACCTGAAAACAACTGTCGCTTTTATCAAATGGCAGGAAGATTTATATACTCATGGGTTACCTTTTGGATCTTCTGATTATGAAAACGCACGTGCTTCAGTAAATAAATCAATGTTTGTTGCAACAGCATACCCTGGAACAGAAATGGCAAGACATTCTGTTGTAAGGAAAAAACTATCCGAAACATTTGGGATTCATTTTGATTCAGAAACAAATGAAGCCATACCCGATAAGAATTTATTTAATTATGTCCTTGAACTTGATGATGCAACGAAACTATTAGAAGGTAAAGGTGGAATACTGTATTATGGAGATATGGATGAAGATCAGTTCAGTCAGGCAAAAGAATATGTAGAAAAAGAAAATATTTATAAAATATTGGAGATGTAATATGAGGATTGTTGCGATGATACCGGCACGAAGCGGAAGCAAAGGTCTGATCAATAAAAACATAATGAATTTACAGGGCAAACCTTTAATGAGTTACACGATTGAAGCAGCCTGTCAATGTTCGGAAATCAATGCGGTATACTTGAATAGTGACAGCAAAAATTATTTGGAAATTGGTAACAAATATGGTGCCAAATCCTTTTTGCGTTCACAATCTTTCTCTACAGATACGACTTCAATGAAAAGTGTTTTGGAAGATTTTTCTGCAAAACTTGCTCATCAAAATGAATTATATGATGCTGTTATCGTTTTATATCCGGTTTATCCGCTTCGGTCAACCAGACATTTGACTAACATTGTACAAGTTTTCAAGTCAAAAGGTGGAAAAAAAGCATTAATTGGTTTAAAAGAACCAAAAACACATCCATATCTTTGCTATGAAAAAGATGAAAAAGATAATATTCAAAACGTTATGAGAATTAACGTAGACCAGTATTATCGACGACAACAATACCCCCTGTATTATGAGTTAACTCATTGGGCCTGTGTTATTCCGGTCGATTCTATCTCTCAATTAAATGCTCAATTGCTCTGTCCTGATAGTTTTGGGTATATTATCTCAAAAGATATACCTGTTGTGAATATTGATACTCAGATGGATTTTGATTATGCAACTTTTTTGTTAAGTGAGAAATTGTTTGTATATGAATAATTGAATAATTTTATAAGCAGAAAATTTTCTAACCATTTATAATGGGGTTATTCATATTGAAGAACAAAGAAATATGGAAATTGATGATTTATATCGGTTTGCAGGACAACATTTTATTGTCGTACGAGAATGGAATGATAAAATTCAGGATATCATTCTTATTTCAGGCCGAACATATACTGGAAAGTATGAAATTCAAACCCCTAATGGCCTGTATCACCCCATATTTATAGATTTAACAGCAAAAGA
>Ga0272440_1003700_pt1 | contig 11305 bp, 8 predicted proteins | sample SSMMMBAug17_FD_192440 | JGI IMG/M metagenome (GOLD analysis project Ga0272440, IMG submission 192440) | Marine sediment archaeal communities from Little Sippewissett salt marsh, Falmouth, MA, United States - SSM-MMB-Aug17 | ecosystem: Environmental > Aquatic > Marine > Wetlands > Sediment ... | reverse complement strand
TGAAAAAAATATCCAAAGAAACCAAAAAAGCACCACATCTGCCAAAAGTGGGCTATTTTCACGATAGCTTTGTCAAAGCCGGTCTCCGATGGGGACGTGTCAATGAAATGGAATTCATGGGGATGTATGAATTGAAACATCTCCGAGATAAATTCGTGGCAAAAGATTTTGATGGCATCAAACAGGAAATCATGACACAAATGCAATTTGCAATGGATATGTTAAAACACAAACGCATGCATTTTGATTTCCTCATCGCTGGTGGCAGGAACGAAATCAAACGCCTGTATAAAAAATTCAAAAAAGATCAATCATAATCTTATCTATATTATTAAAAGATTCAGGTGAGTCTTGGGCTCATCGCAACAATCAAGAGGTTCATCATGGAAATAGCCTATTATCCGGGATGTTCTCTGAAACAATCTTCCAACCTGTATGACAGCCAGACCCGAAATGTATTAAGTCGATTGGGAATTTCAATTAAAGAAATCGATGACTGGAGCTGTTGTGGTGCCACATCAGCCGGTAAAATCGATGATTTTTTAGCCGTTGCCATGCCAGCCAGAAATATTGGTATTGCAGAACGTCAGGGCTTTACCGAAATGGTCATCCCCTGTTCCGCCTGTTATTCCAGAACGTTGGTCGCGCAAAAAAAACTGGCTGATGACCCCAATCTGAAAAAGCGTATCAATGATGGATTGTTTCGGAAAGTCAGGGGCGATCTTAAAGTTTCTTCAATTCTTGAAGTGCTTTCCCGCATCCCCAAAAAAAACTTTAAACAAAAAATGACCCGAAAATTTAAACAGCTTAATGCGGTTTGTTATTATGGATGTATGCTGACCCGATTTCCAGTGGATATCGATGTTCCTGATGATGTTGAAAATCCACAATCTATGGAGCAAATTCTTAAAATTATTGGTGTTCATGCCATTGACTGGAACTATAAAACAGCATGTTGTGGGGCATCCGCAGCAATGAATGATCCAGATACAGCATTGAGGCTCATGCACAAAATATTTGAAGATGCCATAGAACGTGGGGCTGAATGCTTTGTGGTTACCTGTCCCATGTGTCAAATGAATCTGGATGTGCATCAGGATAAAGTCTGTGAAAAATATGGAATTAACCAACGATTGCCTGTATATTTTCTCACCGAACTAATCGGTCTGGCCCTGGGGATGGAAATCCAGGATTTACAAATTGACAGGCATTTCATACAAATGGCAGATGCCTGAAGGAGCAATGGGATATGACAAATACAAGCAATGAATCTGTCAAACGCGGGTCTGTAATGATTGTCGGTGGCGGCATCGGTGGTATGCAGGCTGCGCTTGACCTTGCAGACAGTGGTTTTAAAGTTCATCTGATGGAAAAACAATCATCCATTGGCGGCACAATGGTCATGCTGGACAAAACATTTCCCACCGGCGATTGTTCCATGTGCATGATCTCTCCCAAAATGGTTGAAGTTGGACGCCATCAAAATATTGTGTTGCACACGCTGACAGACGTTCTTGCAGTGTCTGGCACGCCTGGCAATTTTAAGGTTCTTGTTCGAGAAAATCCGCGCTATGTGGATGCTGAAAAATGCACGGGTTGCGGTTTGTGTGATAAAAAATGTCCCAAGCTGGTTCCCAATGAATTTGACCAGCAGCTCAATAAACGTAAAGCCATTTATTCGATGTTTCCGCAGGCAGTCCCCAATACACGAGTTATTGATCGGGATAATTGTCTTTATTTTCAGCGTGGAAGATGTAAGGCCTGTGAAAAATTTTGTCCGGCTGATGCAATCAATTTTGAGGATCAACCCAAAGAATTTGATATTGATGTTGGCGCAATTATCCTAAGCCCAGGTCTGGATCGTTACAATCCCAGAGTTCGTCAAGAATTGGGCTTTGGACGATGGCCCAATGTGGTAACATCAGTGCAATTTGAACGTATTCTTTCAGCATCAGGTCCTTACATGGGTGAGGTGAGACGCCCTGTTGATGAACGTCATCCCAGAAAAGTGGCATGGATTCAATGTGTGGGATCACGTGACTTTCGTAATGCCAATTCCTGGTGTTCATCAGTGTGCTGTATGTATGCCACCAAACAGGCGGTCATTGCCAAGGAACATGACAACAACATCGAACCTGTTATTTTTTATATGGAAATGCGCGCCTTTGGTAAAGATTTCGATAAATACGTGGATCGCGCCAAAAACGAATATGGCGTCGAATACAAACGCGCCATGATTTCAGATATTAAGGAAGAGGCGGGTACACACAATCTCATTATTCGTTATTCCAAAGAGAATGGTGAGCTGATTGATGAAATCTACGACATGGTCGTTTTGTCTATTGGATTTCAACCGCGCGAAGATGCCATCGAAATGGCCAAAACTTATGGCGTTACGCCAAATGAGTATGGTTTTGCCCGCACAACGACATTTATGCCTGTGGATACAACTGCTGAAGGCATCTATGTGACTGGCACATATCAGGGGCCAAAGGATATTCCTGAAACAGTGGTTCAGGGAAGTGCTGTAGCTGGTCGGGTTATGTCTTTGCTTGGTGAAGCCCGTGGCACTGAAGTTTCACAAAAAGCCTTGCCTGATGAAATTGATGTCAGTGAAGATGATGCAAAAATTGGCGTATTTGTCTGTCATTGCGGTATCAATATTTCACAATCTGTTGATATTCAAAAAGTTGTGGATGACGTTAAGGATCAAAATAATGTCGTATATGCAGATGATCTCATGTATGCCTGTGCACCGGATGGTCAGGAAAAAATCAAGGATCTGGTGCGGGAACATGGTTTGAATCGAGTGGTTGTGGCCTCATGTACACCAAGAACGCATTCACCTTTATTTCAGGACACCATTCGTGATGCCGGTCTCAACAAATATTTGTTTGAGCTGGCAGATATTCGAGAACAATGTTCATGGTGTCATATGGGACGTAAGGAAGAAGCCACAAAAAAGGCTATTGATATTGTCAAAATGACAGTTGCCAAAACAAGACATTTTGAAGCGGTTCAAACAGATTCCATTGATGTCAATTCTGCAGCACTGATTATCGGCGGTGGAATTGCCGGCATGACAACAGCCCTTTCATTGGCTGATCAAGGATTTAAAGCCTATATTGTTGAAAAAGATGCTGAAATCGGCGGCCTTGCAAAAAATATCTACCAGACCCTGGATCAAAGTGATGTTCAAGAATTTCTACAAATGAGCATTCAAAAGGTCAACAACAATCCAAATATTGTTTTACATACCAATGCGCAGGTTGAAAAGACAGATGGCTTTGTTGGCAATTTTGTGACAACGCTCACAAATGGTGCCACCTTTGAGCATGGTGCTGTGATTGTCTGTACAGGGGGTCATGAGTACATGCCCACTGAATATGAGTACAATAACAGTGATCGCATTATCACCCAAAGGCAATTGGAAAAAGATATTCATACTGGCACACCCAAACCTGGCGCGCATTATGTGATGATTCAATGTGTTGGCTCTCGCGAGGAACCAAACAATTATTGTTCAAGGATATGTTGTCAGGATGCAATCAAAAATGCCATTTTCATTAAAGAAAAGCAGCCAGAAGCGAGGGTGACAATTCTGTACCGTGATATTCGCACCTATGGCCTGAGAGAAGATTATTATCGCAAGGCCAGGGAAATGGGCGTGTTGTTTATCAGGTTTAATGTGGACAGAAAACCCGAGGTTAAAGTCAAAAACGATACCATTGAGATAAATACGTTTGACTACATGCTGGACAGGCAAATTCGTTTACAGGCCGATTATCTGGTATTGTCAGTGGGACTGCGTCCGCATGAGACAACACAAGATGTTGGCAGCAAGTATAAACTCACACGAAATATGGATGGTTACTTTCTTGAAGCTCATGTCAAGCTGAGACCTGTTGATTTTCCGAGTGAGGGCATTTACGTTGCCGGACTCGCACATGCACCGAAAAACCTGGATGAAACAATCAGTCAGGCCTTGGCAGCAGCAGGGCGTGCCGGAGTGTTGTTATCGCATGACAAACTGGGGGTTTCCGGTATTATTTCAAAGCATAACCGAGATTTGTGCATGTCTTGTCTGGCATGTTTTCGGGTCTGTCCTTTTGGTTCGCCATTTATTGATGAGGATGGCAAGGTGAGCCATAATGAAGTCAAGTGTACCGGATGCGGCATTTGTGCGGGAGTTTGTCCGGCAAAGGCATTTCAGGTGAATACCTTTAAAGATAATCAAATTCATGCCATGATTGATGCCATGACTGATGATCTCGATCTAGCGGCTTGATATATTTTTTTGTGACTGGCCACAATTGATTGTGGCCGGTTTTTTCATTTTGAGGCACATTGAATAACGATATGACAATAATTGAATCATCGGAGGATTATCATGACAGATCAGGAGTTAAAGGACCTTGTTGCAAATCTTGCTATTTCACAAAAGGAAGACAGAGAGACGCTCAGAGAATTTAATGCATCTCTCAGAGAATTTAATGCATCTCTTAGAGAGTTACGAGAATCATTCATAGAAGATAGAAAATCTATTACAGAATTAAAAGAATCTATCATAGAAGATAGATACCTGCAAAGAGAGTCAGGACAAAATCTGGAAAAACAATCATTGCTTTTATACGAAAAAATTAAAAAACTTCAACGCTCCATGCGAGATTTACGCAAACTGGGTTTAAGTGTTGGTTTTGAAACAGAAGCGTTTTTTTATGAAAGCTTTAGTCAATATCCAAGTTTAGGCAATTATAAATTTGATATTGTCAGCCACCATGTAAAGGGACAAAAATCAGAATTTGACATTGTTCTTTACAATTCAAAACAAATCGGGATCGTTGAAGTAAAAAATCGATTAAGAAGAAACAGATTAAAAGAATTTGTCAATAAAATTCCTTTATTTCGAAAAGAATTTCCACAGTATAAATACTTTAAGATTATTGCGGCAGTCGCTTCATATTCATTTGACCAGGAATCCGATCAACTGGCAAAAAATATGGGGTTATTTGTTTTTTCACAGTATGGACAAAAACTGAGGCCAATCCATGATGATTCATTTGTTGCCAAACAATTCTAAAGAATGTGCATATTATTGTTATTGATTATCATTCACCATGTAAGAAAAAATTTACAAGATTTGCAGAAAATGAAATAAAAAATTATATAAAGCTTTAATTTCAGCCGCATGATTTAATTAAAATGAGTGACAAAACATCATAAATATTTCAAAAAAAACCTTAGGAATACTCGAAAAATATGTTCCCCATTTATCTTGAACGTTTAACAGTTTGGCATCGTAGAAACATAGCATGCTAAGTCTCTACAGAACATAAATCCCGATGAATTTTTTTTTAAATGGGGAACTTATTTTCAGAGCATTCCTTACCATATAAAAATTATGACTATTCGATCTTATGGAGAAATTATGAGTTCAAAAAACAAAACCCAGGAACAGGAAAGCATTCCCATAGAAACGCCGCGTCCCATACCAGAGAATTGGAAACCCAATATTCTGGCAATGGCCTGTCATTATTGTGCGTTTGCAGCAGCCGATTTAGCAGGTGTGATGCGGCTTTCCTACGAGCCGAATGTGAAAATTATCCGACTACCCTGCACCGGAAAATTGGATCATTCGTATGTGTTAAGAGCTTTTGAGCGCGGGGTTGATGGCATTTTCGTTGCTGGCTGACTGGAGGGTCAATGCCATTTCCTGGAAGGAAATTACAACGCTAAAACAAGAATTAATTATTTAAAAACCCTTTTGCCCAAAGTCAATATTGATCCCCAACGATTGGAAATGTATAACCTTTCCGCTGCCATGGGACCGAGGTGGGCAGAGATTTGCACTGAATTTACTAAAAAAATCGAACAAATGGGGCCTTCGCCAATCTGGCACGCGCTTCATAAATGATTTAAATCTGTCAGTCATCTCTGGCAGTTAAACGAAGGAGTAGATCACAAATGATTGTGGGTCAACAAAAACCGCTTGAAGAAATTTGGGACATGATCAAAGACCATTCGCGTGTATTGGTTTTTGGTTGTAATACCTGCGTGGCAGTCTGTCAGCAAGGCGGCAATAAAGAAGCGGAAATTATTGCATCCCTGCTCAGAATGAAAGCCACCCAGGAAGGTGTTTCCATTGAAATTAAAAATGATGGCATTGAACGTCAATGTGAACATGAGTTTTTCGAATCCGCAGACAAAAGCCTGAAATGGGCAGATGCTGTTGTTTCTACTGCTTGTGGTATTGGGGTTCAATTTTTAGCAGAAAAATACAACACCTTGCCTGTGTATCCGGGATTGAATACCACATTTCTCGGAGCTGTTGAAAAATTTGGCGTTTATACCGAACGATGTCAGGCCTGTGGTCAATGTGTCCTCGGACTGACTGCTGGTATCTGCCCCATTGCACGATGTGCCAAGCGTCTGATGAACGGGCCGTGCGGTGGATCGACACAAGGTAAATGTGAAATCAACAAAGACCTGGATTGTGCCTGGCAATTGATTATCGACCGACTCAACGCATTGGGTCAACTTGACAATTACGAAAAATTAATTCCTGTCAAAGATTGGTCGTCAGATCGTGCCGGTGGTCCACGAAAATTTGTCAGGGAGGATATTGGCCAATGAGCACCAAAACACCAAGCAAACTTGAAAAAATTCTCGTGTCCGGACAAATGGCTGTCACATCCGAATGCGGCCCGCCCCGCGGCAGCGATCCGGAAGATATTACCCGAAAAGCCGAACTGATCAGAAATCATGTGGATGCAATCAATATTACAGATAATCAAACCTCTGTAACACGATTGTGCAGTCTGGCTGCATGTATTCGTTTGAAGCTCATGGGCCTCGAACCGGTCCTTCAGATGGTCACCCGAGATCGCAATCGTATTGCCCTTCAAAGCGATATTCTGGGGGCAGCTTCCTACGACATTCACAACATGCTCTGTCTTTCCGGTGATCATCAAAGTTTCGGCGATTGCAAACCGGGGCAGAATGTCCATGATCTGGATTCCATTCAACTGATCCAGACAGTCCGCATGATGCGTGATGAGGCTAAATTTCTGGGCGGTGATGAAATCAAACGCCCACCAAAAATGTTTGTTGGCGCTGCGGCCAATCCCTTTGCCGATCCATTTGAAATCCGTGTGCCGAGACTGGCCAAAAAAGTGGCTGCTGGCGTTGAATTTATTCAAACCCAATGTATTTATAATTTGGATAAATTCGAGAAATGGATGGAAGGTGTTCGTGAACGCAAACTTCACGAAAAAGTCTATATCCTGGCCGGACTGACTCCCATGAAATCTGCTGGCATGGCCCGCTATATGAAAAATCGTGTGCCTGGCATGGATGTTCCCGATGAAGTTGTTAAGCGACTGGCTGGAGTGCCCAAAGATAAACAGGCTCAGGAAGGCATTGATATTTGTATTGAATCTATCCAACGTCTGAAATCTGTTGAAGGCGTTGCCGGTTTCCATGTTATGGCCATTGAATGGGAAGAAAAAGTTCCTGAAATCGTTGAACGTGCGGGACTTCATCCGCGCCCAACCATTACTGATTAAAAAGGGGGCCCAGATGAAAACTTTTCAAAACCTCATTGATGAGGTTCAAAAACCCGGTTATTGTCATCATTGTGGCGGTTGTGTCACGTTTTGTACATCAGTTAATTATGCTGCCTTGATACAAAACGAACAGGGACTGCCGCAATACAGTGATCATTCTAAATGTATTGAATGCGGCCTGTGTTATGCAATTTGTCCCGAAATTGATGAGATCGAAGAAGACACACGAGAACTGGTTTCCTGGAGTCTCCCTATGGGACGTGTATTGGAAACCCATATTGCCCGGGCAAGAGATCCTGAAGTTGTTGAAAAGGCTACTGATGGTGGAGTTGTTACCGGAATCCTGCTTCAACTGCTGGATCGTGGCCATATTGATGGTGCCATTGTGACACGACAGACGGGCCCATTTATACGAGAACCCAGCCTTGCAACGACACCCGAAGAAATTAAAGCTGCCGCAGGTTTTTATTTTGACTCCTCCCATGGCATGAAACATCTGGGCAAGGACTATTCGACATATTCACCATCAGTACAGGAATTTCGTCCGATGGTTCAAAAAGGACTGCGTCGGGTCGCAATGGTTGGTACACCCTGCCAGATAAAAGCGGTTCGTCGCATGGAAGCTTTAAGTGTTGTACCATCTGACTCGATCAAATATACTTTGGGATTGTTTTGTTCTGGCAATTTTATGTTTGGCGAAGAAGAACGAAAGAAAATTGAAAATATCGCCAATTTCTCCTGGGATGACATGAAAAAAGTCAACGTTAAAGACAAATTAATGATCCATCTGAATTCTGGCAAAATCATTGAGGTGCCACTCCATGAACTGGATTTTATGAAACGATATGCATGCCAGTTTTGTTCAGATTATTCTGCAGAATTTGCCGATATTTCGTTTGGTGGTATAGGTGCTGATGAAGGTTGGACAACTGTTATCACAAGAACACCCGCCGGACGCAAGATTTTTGCTGATGCTCGCAAAAACACACTTCAAGTGCAGGATGACCCTTCCCATGAAAGAACAACTGCTGCGCTGAAACACATCACTAAAAAAACTGAGGAAAAACAAGCCCGGGCGAAAATGAATCGTGACAAGATGTCGTAAATTAATTATAGAAAAAACAACACCTGACTTTTAATAGTTTTTTTTGAAATGCGGTGAATCAAACCACCGCATTTCTTTTATTTATAGATAACCCCAATTGCCATTCTTTTTATTTTGGAATTGAAGCAAACCCCATATGAAGAATAACTAAATTTTTAACCTGCTGAAAAAAAGACACTTGTTACCCATTAAAAAATATGTTACGAAACAAATCAGTATTTTGAAACTATTAATATAATCTTTAAGGAGGATTAAAAAAAATGATTCAAAAACGTTTAGGATTATTTGTTCTTACAGGCTTACTCATTTTTTCTGTTGGTTGTGCCCGATTATTTAATATCGGAACAACAGAGCCTGCAGATGAAATCTACGAGAAAGACATCGTTTCAAACAAAGCGATATCTAAGCCGGTGCCAGATACCCAATCTGATGATTTGCTGCAACAACAGCAAGTTCAAATTGAAAGATTGCGATCCGCTCTTGATAAAAAAGAGATGACAATTCAAGAATATAAGAAAGAATTGGAAATCGCAAACCTGAAAGCACAGGAAGGTGCCAGAATGGTGGAGAATAGAACTTCAGCGCAACTTCCTCCCAATGCCAAGCCGGGTGAATGTTACGCCAGGGTATACATATCTCCCAAATATAAGACGGTATCCAAACAAGTATTGGTTCAACCCGCAACTGAGGAGATCAAAATTCTCCCAGCAAAATATGAAATGGCTGAAAAACAGGTAATGGTATCTGAAGCAACCACTGAATATAAGGAAATTCCTGCTGTGTATAAATGGGTTACCGAAAAAATTCTGGTCAAAGAGGCGCATACAATTTGGAAAAAAGGTCGTGGAAATATTGAAAGAATTGACAATGCGACAGGTGAAGTGATGTGTATGGTACATATACCACCCACATACAAAACTGTCAAAAAACGAATAATGGTCAGCCCTGCTCGGATTGAAGAAATCCAAAAGCCCGCAGTTTATAAGACAATCAAGTATAAAAAGATGGTTCAACCACCTGAAAAACAAGTTGTTCCAATTCCTGCACAGTATAAGACAATTACCAAAAAAGTACAAATTGCTGAGGGACAGATGATTTGGAAACGTACCATGTGCGAAACCAATATTGATAAAAATCTGGTATTAAAAATTCAACGTTTTTTAAGAAAAGATCGTTACAATCCCGGACCAGTTGATGGTATTTTGGGCAGTCAGACCCGTCGTGCTTTAAAATCTTTCCAGCGTGATAAAGGTCTTGCTATTGGAAGTATTACTTATCAAACGCTTGAATATATGAAAATTAAAGCAGATAGTAAGAAAAAATAATAATGCACGACAGGCATTCTTTTCAAACAATGAATTCAGAACAGGTTTGATTCAAAAATGATATCAAACCTGTTTTTTCGTTTTTTCAGGAGCCATCATGAACAAAAATGTTTTTACCTGGATCACTGTCATGTTTTTATTTCTGTTTCAAAGTTGTAGCCAGACGCCTTTAGTAAAAACCAGACCAATAGAACAACCAACCCCCAAAATTGACATCAAATCAGCAACATTTCAAAAAGCTGAACAACTCTATCAGGCACGATCATATGCTGAAGCCCTTAACATGTATCTAAAATATATTTCCCACGCAACGCAGAATAATGAGCAATTAAAAGACAAAGCATTTATGAAAATTGGCTCCATCTATACGATTCAGGGAAGATTTGATGAAGCGAAAAAAATTTATGAAACACTGATAACAGAGTACCCGGACAGTATGTTCGCATCACGTGCGCACCTCGGTTTGATTTATAATAATTACAGCCAAAAAAAATACGAGGACGCCCTTCAGCAGATTGACCCTGCATTTTTGGTGACACATAAAAATGATCACAGCCGACTGTATTTATTAAAAGGGGATATTCTTCTTGCTTTGGATCGCGCACAGGAATCTGTTGTCGCCTATACATATGCATTTGAAATTGCTACGCAAAACGAACTTCCCCTGATCATTACCAGATCAAAACAGGCCATATCCATTTTAACACCTGACGAACTTCAATATTTGATTAATGTCTATCAAGGCCGTTTTCCTGTCGTATACATGCTATATCAACAGGCACAAAATGAAATTAAATCTGATAATGTCACACAGGCATTATCAATTCTTGAAAAAGTTGTTTTGGATTACCCTGATCATGAAATGATATCAATGATTCAGGAGCAAATTGAATCCATAAAAAAAGGAGAGGTCTTTGAATCTTATACCATTGGTTGCCTGCTTCCACTTTCCGGAAAAAACAGCCAGTTTGGTCAGATGGCTCTCAATGGGGCATTATTTGCACATTCCCAGTTTTCATCGCTTCAAAATGTTTATCCGGTTCAGCTGAAAATGCAGGATTCGGGTGAAACCATTGAAGACGCTCTCAAGGCATTTGAAGAATTGCTTAAAGAAAATGTCAAGGCGATCATTGGTCCAATAACTCCAGATCAGGCTGAGGCTGTAGCGTTAAGTGCCAATGCGCATCAAATCCCAATTATACTGCTGACATCCCGGGAGGGGATTACCCAGGATCTCGAATTTGTATTTCGTAATTTTATCACACAAGAATTGCAGGTCCGTGCCATTACATCATATGCAATGGATGAGC
>Ga0272440_1003699_pt1 | contig 11307 bp, 10 predicted proteins | sample SSMMMBAug17_FD_192440 | JGI IMG/M metagenome (GOLD analysis project Ga0272440, IMG submission 192440) | Marine sediment archaeal communities from Little Sippewissett salt marsh, Falmouth, MA, United States - SSM-MMB-Aug17 | ecosystem: Environmental > Aquatic > Marine > Wetlands > Sediment ... | reverse complement strand
AGAAATAAGGGTTCGGGGTTGACTGTCCTAATCCACACTTGCAAGCTATTTTCATTATTTCTGCTAATTCGTTATAACGTTGTAATTCTTTTTTAGATACAGTGCCTTCTTTTTTTATTGTTTGTACAAAGTTTAATAAATGATAATTGCCTTCACGGCAGGGGACGCATTGACTGCAAGACTCTTCATGAAAAAATTCTATGATATTTCCCAAAATATCTAACATATTACGACGTTTATTGATAACGACAATTGATCCTCCTGGTGGTAGGTCTTCATAAGCTAATTTTCTAGTAAAGTCCTCTTTTTTAACTAAAATACCGCTAGCACCACCGACTAAGGCTGCTTTTGTATCAACGGCACCAGTGTGATCAAGTATTGTCTGTAGGGAAGTTCCTAATGGAAATTCATAAACTCCAGGCTTTTCGACATCACCTGAAATAGCAAAGAGTTTAGGCCCTTTAGATCCCTCCGTGCCCACAGAAGCGAAAAAATCTGCTCCTTCATATATAACGTGAGGGATACAACAAAAAGTTTCTACATTGGATATCAGTGTCGGCGAGCTCATATATCCTCTATCTGTTGGATAGTGTGGTTTATTACGGGGTTCTCCTCGTTTGCCTTCTAGTGAATCAAGTAAAGCTGTTTCTTCTCCGCAGACGTAGGCTCCGGCTCCAGATGCCATTGTGATTTTAAGTTCTGGGAAAAACTTTTCGAATTCATTAACTTTTTTTTGCAAGGTTTCTGCAAGGTAGCGATATTCCCAGCGCAGATATATCAATGCTTTATCGGCTTTTATTACATAAGCAGAAATGGCCATGCCCTCAAGCATTTTATCAAAATGTTCAATTAAAAGCTTGCGATCTTTGAAAGTGCCTACTTCTCCTTCGTCAGCATTACAAACAACAAACTTAGTTCCTGGTGATTTTCTAGTTAAGTCTAATTTTAGCCCGGTGGGGAACCCTGCCCCGCCTCTGCCTTTTAATTGAGATTTTTTTAATTCAGAAATAATTTCGTCAGGGGTCATTGTTTGGGCCTTTTGTAAGGCTTTTCCTATTGCAGGAAGATCTTTTAAAATACTAGGGTTGTCTTTCATAGTTTTTCTCCTATTTTAGATATTTGATTTTAAACCATTGATAATATGTCTAACTTTTGATGGTGTTAATAGTGTATGGACATCATTGTTTATCAACATGGCTGGGCCAGAATCACACATGCCGATGCAATTGGTGTATTCTAGTGTAAAATTGTAATCTTCGGTTGTTTCTCCAAATTTTATGCCTAATTCTTTTTCTAGTGTCCAGGCAATGTCTTCTTTGCCAGCTAGGTGACAAGAAATGTTACGGCACAAACGAATGATGTATTTCCCCTTTTTTTCGATATTAAAAAAAGAATAAAAAGTAGTTGTTCCATAAACTTCAGCAGGACTAATATCTAAAAACAGGGCGATTTCTTGCATGGATTCTTTACTGATGTAACCATCAGTATCATTGATTTCATGCAGAATAGGTAGTAGGTTTTCTCTTTTTGATTCGTATTTTTCTAAAATAGATTTTGTTTTATTTGCCACTTTTGCCTCCTTTGTATCTGTTATGCTCTTCCCAAATTGAAATTCGGTTGTTTTATTTCTCAACCCTTCGCGCTAAAATATGCTTAATACAATTTGCTCGTTAGCTTGAACCCGAAATTTAATTTGGTTTGAGTATATATCTAGATACAAATTTTTACTTTAAATATGCCGAAATTAATTTTGGCTTAGTTATATATTACCATTAACTTTATCATAATTTAAGGTATTCGAAAACAGAAAATCAGCACAAAGAGAGCATGAGATATACTTTTTTAGTATATATACAATTTGCTAATTACAACTCAATAATCTTTTTGAAGTATTCAATAGTATACTTTAATCCTTTTTCCAATGATGTCTTTGGTTGCCATCTCTAATATCTTTGTTGCTAGTTGTAACTATTTTCAGTCAGTTTGGCTATTTATAAAATAGCCAATTTAGTATATAGTATGAAAATAAAGGATAGTTTGTAAAAATAAAGATATAAGAAAGGTCTGTTGAATATAAATTCAGATTAATGAAACGATTTGGCAACTATCTGATTTATTCCAAAATATAATGTTTAGCAACTTCTTAGGCGATATTTTTTATAATGAACCTTTGAGCAAACATTCTTCATTGAAAATAGGTGGCCTTGCTGATTTTTTTATAGAATTGGAGGTTGCGACTCAGTTAAAGGATATTATCAATGTTTCAATATCCCGCAAAATGCCTATTTTGGCCTTAGGTAATGGCAGTAATATCTTATTTGCCGATAAAGGATTCCAGGGGATAGTGATTAGACTGCCTAAAGGGATAAAGCAAAAAAATAAAAATAACTTAAATATCAATGCTGGTAGTAATTTAGCTGAGCTACTCTCTTTTTGCAAAAACAATGATTTAGGCGGTCTAGAATTTCTAACAGGGATCCCTGGCACAATTGGTGGTGCTATAGTTACCAATGCGGGTGCTCATAATCAGTCAATAAGTGATTTTATTACTAATGTGCTTTGTTTTGACTTGAATTCAGGTAAAGAGGTGAGCTTTGGAAAGAAAGATTGTGAATTCGGATACAGAAACAGCTTTTTTAGAAATGCTAATGAATATATAATATCTAATATTGATTTGCAGTTATCGGATATTCCTTTTGATCAGGTAAAGTATGCCGATTTTTTTGAAAGACGGTCAATTTCTAATCCTAAATTACCTAGTTTGGGTAGTGTTTTTAAAAATCCATCAGGATATTATGCTGGTGCTTTGATAGAAAAATATTTGGGAAAAGGATTTAAAAAGGGAAGAGTAATGATTTCCAAAGAACATGCCAATATTTTTGTTAATTTAGGAAATGCCACTGCCAAAGAATTTATAGATCTTATAGCTATTACCAAGAAAAAAGTTTTTAAAGAAACTAATATTTTATTGGAAGAGGAAATAATAATCTTAAAATGAAAAAACCTAAAAAAGGCAAATTTCGATATCAGCTAGATCCCGTACTTAAAGTAAGGGAAATTATGGAGAAAAAGCAAAAAGAAGCTTTGGCTGAAAAGGAACGTCTTTTCAATGAAGAAAAGAAAAAAGAACAAGAACTTAAAGATATGCAAATGCAGCTTAACGGAACACTCAGGGATGCTTTAGTCGGTGAAATTAGAGATTTTGGTTCTATTTTGCGACAGAGATCATTTTTGGTAAAAGTAAAAAAAGACGTCAGTGAGCAAGAAGTTAAAAGAGAAAAAGCAGAAGAAGAAAAGGAAGAACAAAGAGAAAAACTGGTTGAAAAGGTCAAGGAAAGGCAGGTTATAGAAAAAGATAAAGACAATAAAAAGAAAATGTGGAAGAAGGTTATGGACCTAGAGGAAACCAAATTCCTTGATGATATTGCTACTTCTCAGTATAGTAGAAAGTAGAGCCCACTACTAACGATAATAAATTAGTATTGATAATCTAGTAAAATAGGAGGTGCAGTTTATGGTAGGAGGTATTAGCCTTAGTACACCGGCTGGGATGAGATGTGAACCTTTTAGACAAAAAAATGGTGATGGGATTGTTCTATATGGTCAGAATTGCAGTAAAATAAGAAGTTCCCATAATGGTTCAATAACTACAGATTTTGAAAACACCACCATTACTCTAAGTAATGGAAACCCTGAAAGCAAAAAGATAGAAAAAGGATCTTCTATAACAACTCCAATTCCACCACAAAGTGGCTTATATGGTAATACTAATTTGCCTTCAGGGCAGGGCAAAGAAAATAGAGCCTGTCTTCCTATAAAGATAGGCTCTGGTACTATTTCTGCTTACGGGAGAGGAGAAACCTGTAGTAGTACGGAGTTGTTAAATGTTAATAAATTACGAGTAACCTATAGCAATATAACTACTCATTTTGATGTCAGGCACGATGTGGTTGGCACGACAATTACCACAGGTTATGTTACTACTAATACAATTAAATATGATAACTCTCAGGGAAAAGATCAGTATTAATTGATTGATATTTGATGATGTAGCAAAAATGGCAGTTCTCTTCGAGAGTCTCAACGACCATGCTAGCAGCGGACACGGAGGGCCTCGAAGTGTCAGTCTAAAAACCAGCAGCAAAAAACTGAGATATATTTTGTAAGGCTCCGGGAATAGGAATGAGTTGGATATTATCAATGTAACGTTTTTTGTCTCCATTGTATAATAAAAATGCTTTAGCCATAGGATAATCTGATAGAAAGGCTTTTAGTCCTCTCAAATCATGAGAAGAGATGATTTTTTTGCGTTTTACTTCAATCGCGATGAGTGATTGATCATTATGTATTACAAAATCAACTTCAAGGCCCGTTTGTGTTCGCCAATAATAGATTTTATGAGTGTAACGGTTATTACCAATAAAGGCTTTGAGTTCTTGAAGGACCAATGTTTCAATGGCTGCCCCGTCAATATTTTCAGTTGTATCTAAAATGCTTTTAGGTCGAATCGCCTGATATACACCTACATCAAAATAATAAAATTTACGATGTTTGATTAACTTTCGTTTTGATTTTTTGGTAAAAATAGGAATCCGATAGGCAATAAGCAAATCATCTAAAATATTAAAATAGCTCTCAGCTAATTTTCTATTGATGGCACATTCACGTGCTACTTCTGTAATATTGAGTGTTTGTCCTTGTGAAAAGCTAGCTGTTTCTAGAAAACGAGAGAAGGCATCTAAATTGCGTGTTAGTCCTTCTTGATATACTTCTTCTCTCAAATAAATGTCAATGTAGGCATCTAAATAATCTCTGGGAGAGATTTCTTTATTGATATCATATAATGTAGGAAGAAGCCCGTATTGCAGAGTTTTTTCTAAATCAAATTTCCCCCCCAATTCAATTGCTGTCAATGGAAAAAAGTGATACCGTAATGCTCTCCCTGCAAGCAAATTAGCAGAGGTCTTTTTTAATTTGCGAGGACTAGATCCCGTCAAAATGAATTTGAGATTATTTTTTTCAATTAGGCGATGTACTTCGTCAAGAAGTGAGGGGATTTTTTGAATTTCGTCAATGATAACCCAATTGTTACAATTTTTGGGAATAAATTCACTTAATCTTTGAGGGTCTGCTAAAAGCTCTTTAAATACTCTATATTCAAGAAGATCAATATATATAGCGCTTTTAAAGGTATGTCGTAGCCAAAAAGTTTTTCCTGTTCCTCGGGGACCAAAAAGAAAAAAACTATTATTTGGTATTGGCTTTAGATTTCTGGAGATCATAACTCCATTTTACCCATAAAAATGGAGTTGTCAACTCCGTTTTTATAATTTATTGATAACATTATCGTATCGAAACCTTTCTTATTTTTGCTATACTTAAAGAATGAATCCTTTAAGATTTATTTTTATATTTTTTCTGATTTGTTTTTTTGGTTTCTATGCCCATTCTAATGCTATTGATAGCAAGAATAATGCAACTCCTGTTGATATACAAGCTGAAAAGCTATGGTATAACCAAAGTAGTGAGTTATTATATGCCCAAGAAAATGCACGTGTGAATCTACAAGACTTTCAAATATCAGCGGATGTAATCTGGTTAGATACTAGGCAAAAGGTTGTCGTTGCTAGTGGTAATGTTTCTTTGGCAAAAGAGGGAGAACATGCTTTGTTTTCAGATACCTTTTTTTATGAGATTACTTCAGAGAATGCCAAGTTTTATAATTTAGCTTCTAGTATCGAAAATCCTGGGATAAAAGGCACTCTTTATCTTGTCTCAGAGGAATTGGAGCGGACTTCTGGTGATATTATGGAAGGCGAGAATGGCAGTATAACCACTTGTGAATATGGCCATTATAAAGTAGTAGCAGATAGGTTTATGTATTACCCAGATAGCCGTGTGGAGGGCTACAATATCAAGTTTTTAGTTGCTGGTGTCCCTATTTTTTGGAGTCCTTATTATGTGTTTTGGTTAGATGAACAAATTATCAATACCCCAGTTATAGGAGACAATAAAGTAGAAGGCTGGTTCATAAAAACAGGTCATAATTATCGATTCAACAAGTTTTTTGGTGGTGTTATGTATTTAGATTATATGGAAAAAAAAAGTTACGGATTAGGTTTTAATAATAATTATTTATGGGATCATGCCAATAAAGGTACTGCTTATTTCTATATGGTTAATGAAAAAGACACCGGGGAAAATAGTAGAATTTATAAAATCCAACATCAGACCCAACTTAATAAAACAGTTTCTATGGACTTAAAATACAATAAGACCAAAATGTATTTAGTCCCTTCAGGGAGAAAAGATTCGCAGCTTTATAGTGTTGGTGTTAAAGAAACCACCTCCAATGTTAAAAGATTTTTTTCAGCACAACAAGAAGAAAATTTTTTAAGTGAAGTTACTTTGAAAAAATATGATTTTTATCAAAAAATAAATGATCAAGAAATAGATTATAGTTATTCAAATTCGTTGTATGATACCTCTCAGTATTTACAAGAGATTCAACAGCTTAAATTTTCTCAGACATTCTTCAGTGATATCAAGTTTCGTTCAAAGTTTGATTATTACAAAAATGGAAAAGATACTTCTTCTAGTTATCTTGATGAAAAGTTATGGACAGAGATAGACATTAATCATTCAAAAAGCAAATTTTATCAGAGTGTTGTTTTAGAAATGAAATTTTATGACGATTTGGATCAAGATATCTTTCAGAGTGATGATAATTATTCTTATTTGGAGACAGTGCCTGCTGTAAAAGTTAATTTGAAGCAAATAAATCTGTTTTCTTTAGATGTTAGATCTCAGCTTGGACTTGGAAGGTATCATGAGGTCAAGTATCTAGGTTCTGATAGTGAACTTGCAGATGTGACCAAGGATCGCTATTGGAGCATTTTGACTTTTATAAAAAAATATTCGCTAAATTCTAATAACGATTTGTTGTTGCAAAGACAGTATGAACAGTACTTATATTCTGATGATTTAAAACAATTTGTTATATCTGACAAAATAAGTATTTCTACAAAAGCCTCTGATTTTTTCTCAAATGATTTAACTTATCAAGACACCTTTTACAGAGGAGATTCCCCTTTTTATTTTGATAAGAGAGGAAATAAAGCCAAGACTTTGAGCGAATATATGTGCTTTTTTCAAGCTGGTTTATGGGAGTGGAAAATAAATACTGGTTATAATTTCCTTACTGAAAAGTACAACGATATAATAACTAATCTAACAATTACACCGTACAAGGGCATGAAATATAGCTTTTCAACAGGTTATATTTTAGAGCAGGATACAGATAAATTCAGAGATTTTATAGCAGATATTCACCTAAATCCTTCTGAAAATTATGAAATAAAATTAAATGCCAAACACAATTTTAATACTGGACAGTTAAAAGATGCTTCTTCATTGGTTGATTTTTCTATTGGGGAGGATTCAACTTGGGAAAATAAATGGCGTTTTGTTTTTCAACATTACTATGATAACGTTAAAAAACGGTTTGAGTTGAGAACCTTGGAAATTGTAAAAGATTTACATTGTTGGAATGCTTCTTTCCGTTATGATGAATTCAAAAAAGAATATTTGCTGGTATTTACCTTAAAGGCCTGGGATGAAGTTCCTTTGAAATTTAAAAGCAGTGAAGAGGGCTTTAAGTTTGAGACACAGATTGAAGAAAGGCAAGATAGGCTATGAATTTTTTGTTAGATAGAAAAAGAATACTTTTGCATATTGGAAATAGGGTAAATTCTAGTATATTGCTTTTTTTTCTATTATTTTTTGGGATCATCTTTATCTCTGGCTGTGCTACTTGGCAGAAAGAAGATGAAGCGACTACTTACAACCAATTGATTGTAAAGGTATCTCTTGCGGGTAATATTTCTAATCAAGCTAAATATTATGTTGTTTTATCCGATTCGAATGACCTCAATTTACCTAACTTGAGCCTGAGTCCTTATTTCTTTGGGCCAGGCGAATGGTACGATGAAGAGAGTATTAATATTGGTGATCTTCGTGATGTTGATTATTATTATGAAAATTATTTTTCAAGTTGGGATGATTTTATCGTATTAGAGTCAGGATCTTTTTACCTTACTAAAGGTCCTTTCCCTTCAAGTGCTGATGCTGATACGCACTATAGTTTTTCCAGGGTGTTTGTTGATACTCATGCGGTAATATCCGAAAATATAATAACTTTATCTTTTGATTTTGATAATTTAAATAGGGAAATAACAGATATTTATCTAAATATTTTTACTGTAGATACTCTTGCCAGTGGTAGAGTGCTTTCTGATTGTTTAAACTCTAATGAATATCTAGAAAATATAGTAGGGGCTAGAAAAACAGGAGACGACTCTGCTGATAGCCATATTCCTGCAGCTTTGGATATTAGGTCTTGGGAACTAGAAATAAACTAATCTATTAAACGCTTGTTCAGCCTTTTTATTGCCAAGTATCCGACTATGATGCAAAAAGCCAATATGTATAAAACATCCAGCAGCAAAAGATTATTTATTTCTCCTGAAGATACTCTCCTTATCAACCTTATAGAGTGTGTTAACGGTAAAAACTCAATTATGGGCTGTAAGAATGACGGCAGATTTGTAGTGGGAAATACAATCCCAGAAAAGAAAAACATAGGGGAAACAATTCCTGTAAAATAAAAATTAAAATAATTAATGTTATTAACAAATGATGTGAACAACAAAGAAAGAACCGAAAACATAATCCCCGTAAAAAATCCAATTATAGGGGCGATAAGGCAGCTTTCAAGAGATATTACTCCAAAAGAAACAAAAACACTCAGTACGGCAGTAGAGAAAAACATTCCTTTGGTTCCGGCCCAAAGTATCTCTCCAAATAATAGATCAAACACTCTGATAGGAGCAGCTAACATCCCATCGTATATATTGTCGTATTCCATTCTTATATATGTGCCATAGGTACACTCGAAAGAAGCTGTAAACATAGCGCTAGTAACCAATAAGCCTTTGGCTAAAAATTGGGAATAAGACTGTCCATTCATATCTAAAATATAGGTTCCTAGTCCGAGGCCAATTCCCCCTAAAAATATCATGGGTTCTACAAAGGGCGGCATAGCATTGCTGATAAAATCTCTCACATATACTCTGAAATGCCTATACCATACGCTAGCAACTCGCTTTATAAACGAGGGATAATTTTCCTGATTATTTTTCATTTAGACCTCTTCCTGTTGTCTTTAAAAACAAATCTTCCAGGTTTGATTGCCTTAAATAATAGTCCCCTACTTGAAGTTTTTCAGAAATTTCTTGTAGGGCATTTATATCATTGGAATAAAGAAGGCGTTTTTCTTCAATCTTTTCAAGTCTGACTTTACTAGTATCTATTGTCTTTTCATCTTGGAGTTGATTATTATAAAATATTTCCAGAACATAGCTTTCTATATCCTTTTTTAGCAGAGCTTGAGGGCTTCCTGAAATAACTTTTTCTCCGTTATGCATGATGATTATTTGGTCGCACAACTGGAATGCTTCCTCCATATAATGTGTTGTAAGCAGTATAGTTACTCCTTGTTTTTTTAATTGGCGAAGTTTGTTCCATATCAAGTGTCTTACTTGTGGATCTAGACCTGTTGTTGGTTCGTCTAAAATTAGTAATTTAGGGTTATTTAATAGCGACCTAGCAATTACGAGTCTGCGTTGCATACCTCCAGAAAGGTGTTTTATTTTAGAGTCTTTTTTAGGGGTTAGTTCCATAAAGTCAATTAAGGACTCTATGCGTTTTTGAGCTTCAGTTTTTTTTATTCCGTAAAATTTTGAAAAAATAAACAAATTTTGTAAGACATTAAGCTCTTCATCAAGATTATTTTGTTGCGGTACGATACCAGAAAGATATTTTATAGGGAGCTCATTTTCTAATGGGTTATAGCCAAATACATTTATACTTGTATTTTTATTTTTATCACAAATTGCTTTGCCATATAACATCTTCATTAGAGTTGTTTTCCCTGCACCATTTGGGCCTAAAAAACCAAAGCAAGAAGCTTCATTGACAGAAAAACTAAAGTCATTAACCGCTCTAAAGGAGCCAAAAGTTTTGTATATATTTTTTACGTCTATAACTATTTTATCTGTCATAAGAATGTGTACTCTAAAATCAAATTAATTTTTGCTTAATTCTTTTATTACATCATCTATAATATTCTTTGGAGTGGAAGCTCCGGCTGTAATGCCAACTGTATTTATATTATCAAACCAAGAATTTTGCAAATCGTTAATAGATTGTATCTGAAACGTTTCTACTTTGGTTTTGCATAGTTCATACAATCTTTTGGTGTTGGCACTTTTCTTGTCTCCTATTACTAACATAAGATCTACCTTTTTGGCTAATTCTAAAGCGGCTTTCTGTCTTTCTTGGGTAGCCAGACAGATAGTATTTACGGAATAAAAATTATCAGTTTTAATATTTATTGCTTTGCATATGTTTTTAAAATCAAGTATTGATTGAGTAGTTTGTGCTACTAGTCCTATTTTTTCTGATTTATCTATTTGGGGCAATGGTTTTTTTATGTTGATAACCTTTGTTTTATTATTACAAAAGCCGGAAATGCCTTTGACTTCAGGATGATTCTCATCTCCCAAAATAAATACCCGACAGCCATCTAGTGACATTGCTTTAGCTTGTTTTTGGGCCCTGAGCACCTTGGGGCAAGTTGTGTCCAAGATTTTCATGCCTGTCTTTAAAGCAGTATTTAATACATGAGGGGCTGCGCCATGTGCACTAATAGCCAATGTCCCTGAAGAAGTTATTTGCTCTAAGCTAGAAATAACTTTCAATCCTTTTTTTTCTAGTTCTCTTACAACGAAAGTATTATGCACAGGAGAATTGTAGCAATAAATTGTAGTTGATGCTTTTTTGTTCTTGAGGGCTTGTTGTAACTTGGAAATGGTAACCGCAACTCCACTACAAAAGCCTGATGGTTTGGCAATGATAACTTCCAACTTCCTAAAACCTTTCTTAGTATTTGTTAGTTAGAGGGACTCTTCTGTCTTTGCCAAAAGCTCTAGGGGAAATTTTTATTCCTGGGGCAGATTGTCTCCTTTTGTATTCGTTTTTATCAACTAGTTTGATGATTTTTTTAACTAGTTCCATAGGGAACCCTTTTTTAACTATTTCTTCTGCATTAAAGTTTTGTTCCACATATAGTTCTAAAATTTGATCTAAAATAGAATATGGAGGCAAAGAGTCTTGATCTTTTTGATCTGGTTTTAATTCTGCAGTTGGTGGCCTATCAATTATATCTTGGGGGATGATTTCTTCTTT
>Ga0272440_1003698_pt1 | contig 11307 bp, 4 predicted proteins | sample SSMMMBAug17_FD_192440 | JGI IMG/M metagenome (GOLD analysis project Ga0272440, IMG submission 192440) | Marine sediment archaeal communities from Little Sippewissett salt marsh, Falmouth, MA, United States - SSM-MMB-Aug17 | ecosystem: Environmental > Aquatic > Marine > Wetlands > Sediment ... | reverse complement strand
TTTTTTAACGTTTGCTATAACTGGGGCATTATTTCTGCCTTGCTGTACTACGCTGTTCTTGGGGTTGCCGAAATCGTACATTCCTTGTATGAAATTCACTTCCCCTAAACTGTACATACGCCCACATACGCCCTCTGTAAAGTTGCCTTTAGTTTCAAGCATCTTTAAGTGCGCCATTACAACAATGGCAAACGGGTTGTCCGAACTTTTTAGCTCTTCCCACTTGTCTTTATAATCCAGCAACTTGACTGATGGAAATTCAAATATTTTTCGACATCCCCAAAGTTCATCTTCATAGCGGGTTGGTCGCCAATCAGGGTTATCATCTGCCAGGATGGCAAGGCTGGCGACTTTCATCTGAAATACATCGTATAAACGATTGGAATAGATAAACATCCGCTCTGGAAATATTTCCTGGGGCTGTCCCTGAACTTCGATATGGGACAAGACCCAACGTTCTTCACCAGTTTTTCGATACACTTTAACCAGTTTATCGACATATCGACGCCCGGTTTTGGATTCCTTGATTATCTGACGCAACTCTTTATCCAAAAATAAAGGTGCTTTTGTCCAGTCAATGTCTTGATAGATCTCTGGATAGAAAAATGCAATAAATTCCTGAAAGCTGGTATCAAGCACATCTTTCCAGGGACTGTCGATATCATGAACCAATTGCTCCAGTAACCGGCGTTGTGTTTCTTTGGGTAATTCCTGAACAATCAACTCATATGATTGAATTAAATATTCATGTAAGTCTTCAATTGACAATTGGGTGACATCAGTAATTGTTATCCAATGATATCTGTATCGCTCTTTGCTAGGCGAAATGTTCGGATTAAGAATCGCTTGGGCGTAAATATCAGGTGTGCATTTGATTGACACCTGCTCATTGTTGATCATTGCAAACAATTTTTGTTGGACTCGAAATTCTTCGACTTGCGCTGAATGTTCCAGTTCCACTTCAGGGCATTCAAAACACCAGGATCTGAAAAGTTCAATTAGCATGGATTTCCTCTTTTTGATTTTTATATGGCATCATTACAAAGACAGTCAGGTTCTGTTTAAAGTAGATAGCGAATCATCAATTGTGTGTCAAGGCCGTTTTGTATCATTAAATACTCGATGATTCAAAAACAGAATAAATAAATAATAAATGAAGAACTTGTTTTTAAATTTTTCCTAAATAATCACACAGGGTAAAAAATCAAAGCCATCTGGCCCACCGAAGTCACCCAAATGTATGGTTTTTGTTTCATTTTTTCCTCCTGATAAAAGTCTTCCTATTAATAATAGACAAAAAAATTTCGAAAATCTGACACTTGTTGGGATTTGAGCGGAAGGCTCAATGCTTTTGTGGGAGTCGCGGCTTTGCCGGTATTTTGCATCCTTGAATCAATACAGGGCAAAACCGGAGCACGCATTTATGGTTAATGGTTAACAACATACCTCAAAAAACAATCATACAGTTCACCTGAAATGTCTGCGTGCTTCCCTGAACAACACCTGTAGATTCACTGGAATATGTATATGAAGCATCCAGCCTGCTCTGTGCGCTGATCAGCCATCCTATTCCCGGATGAATCGAAAATCCGGAAAGATCACGCCGAGTGTCCCACCGATAACCAGTCGCTAAAAAATATAGCAAACGAGAAAAAGGTTGATCCTGTGTATATGTATTGATTGAATAGGTATTTTCATCCAGTAACATTGGCACACTGCGATTATCTGTATGGTATGAAAAACTGGCCTGATCCATCCCCAGAGAAATGCTCGTGTCTGGCTTTGTCCACAATCGCCTGGAAATATCCAGATGTATGCTTTGTCGATAACCATAATTGCTCACAGTATTCAATGCATAGGTACGAAACAAAAAATTGGCATTCAACCGAAAATGGTGCGATAATTTTTTGGATAGATAGGCCTGAAATTCATCATATCGACCTTCTGATTCCATTGCCTGGATGGGATCATACCAAGGTGCGTTTTTCATAAAACCAATTATGTACTCACTTTCTGGTATGCGTCGATAGGTAAGCCTGACAAAACTTTCGATTCCCCTCCCCAGGCCCGAATATTTCCGCATCAGGCCGGTAAAGGTGAGCCTGGAAGACATCCATAGATCCATTTCCAGTGATGATTGCTGGATAGATCGGCTGGCAACTGGTGAATTAGTTGACGGTTTGATTACAATTTTGTCGAACATGGGTTTCAGGGTAATATATTCTGTCAAGCTACACCGCAATTGATAATGCTGATGCACACGCATGGTATCATCTGAGGAGTCATTTACAATTAAATGCGATTGAAATGCGGGACGCCTTTCAGATAAAATGCCATGAATACTCCGCAGGGCATAGAAATTTTCTGGGTCATTATCAAGGACGCGCGATAAGGCATTCAACGCCTTCTGCCATTGGCCTGTTCGTAATCGCTGGCTGGCAGAATCAAACCAAATGCCGGTATCGTTTGGAAATCGGATAAACAGTTTTTCATACACCGGAAATGACCAGGATGGCATATTGATGCGATCATACAATGATGCCTGTATGCGCAAACCCCGCAAATCGGATGGATTCTGGGCCAGGATTTCCTGAATTTCAAAAAAGGCTTGTTCATAGTCGCCATATTCGATTAAAACTTCAGCATAGTCCGCCCGAATATCCAAATATTGGGGAAATAGATGAATGAGGCGCTCATAAACCTTTGCAGCTTCGGGATACAGACCTTTTCTGGAAAGTATGCGTGCCAGGATCATTCCCATGTTCTTATTCTTGAACGTCAGTTTTTTTTCTTTTTTTTTGATCGGTTTTGCTTTTTTGGGAGGCACATAAAACTGGATAATGGTTTCTATTTGAAGTCTAACACTTGCAGGCTTTTTTTGGATGTCTGTATTGAAATGCGTCAGCCGGTTTTGTGGTAGTAGGGTTGTGCTCATCTCAAGTGAGCATACTGTTGGGGCAGTCATCAAATGAAGTATCAGCAGTAATCCAGGAATAATCGTATAATGTATCGGAATTTTAATCATTGCGTCATTTGTTTTTGTTTTTTATCAATCAAAGTCAGAGCCTTTTGATAATGCTTGAATGCATATCTTTGCTGCCCCTTGTAAAACAATAGTTCACCCAATTGATACTGCACTTCATAGTCATTTGGTTGTAATTTTACATATTGTTTAAAATATTCAATGGCTTTTTCTGTATTGTTCTGCCAGGCATAAATTTGTGCACTGCCTTTTAATGCCACCAGGTTTTCCGGTTCTGTTTTCATGGCCAATTGATAGAGAGATAAGGCCACTTCCAGTTGATCCATCCAGAGCAACTGGTTGCCCATATTCGACAAAAATTTGGCATTATCCTGAAATTTTCTGGAGAGTTGTCGATACAAGTTTACTGCACTTTGTTTCTGACCAGTGCGCTCATAAGCCAATGCCAGGAGCATGCCGGATGTTTGTGTCAGCAGTTTATCCTTTTGAAGGGGCGAAAGCAGTGAAACCACTTTTTGGGGTTGATTGCGATCCATTGCTGCCTGTGCCAGCACAACACGTTCCTGACCACTCAATGGTGTCAACTGTTGAAGGGATTCAAGAACCCGGATAATTTCATCATATCGTGACAACCATCCATAATATTGCGCCAGTTTGCGATGTAAATCAATATTTTCGGGTTGAAGAGCCAATGCGCGCTCAAAAAATGGGATGCTTTTTTCGGTTTCTCCGGAAGCAATGAAAGCTTCCCCGGCTTTTATCTGCAAGTCCAAATCAGACGCTGCTTGATTGGCTTGATTGGCCAGCACATACGCAAGGGCTTCTGTGTTTTGTGTCCAGCCGGCAATTTCAACCAGACGATCCTGAATGTTTGGATCATCTGGCAATGCCACATATAATTGACGATACATATCAAAGGCCATATCATTTTGGCCGGCCTGAACATACAGTTCTGCCAATTTGCGCTTGATCCGGATATCCTTTGGTTTCTTGCTGAGATAGGCCTCATAAGACAGAATGGCTTCATCGGTCAGGCCATTGTCCATTGCCTGTTTGGCATATCTTAACTGCGTTTTTGGGTCGGATGGCATATGGTTTTTGGCCACCTGCAAAGCTTCTTTGACATTTTCCGGCACACCACTTTCCTGAGCCAGTTTAAGTAATAACTGCGCCTGGGCTGATGACCCGCCATAATTCAAAAACCAATTTTCATAAATATCATAGGCCTGGGCCATGTGATTGGTCCATTGCAGCAACTGAACAGATTTTTGGATTATTTTAAAATCTTTGGGGCGAAGTCTGGCTGTAGTCAATGCAGCGGATGTCATCATTTCCGGAATTTGTGTGTAACTGGCAGCATCCATGTATTTTAGAAAAAAAGCCCGGTCGTCAGTCATCTGGTGAATAATTTTTCCAGCCAGTAAAAATGCGTCTTTGGGCATATTCAATGCAATATAGGCATCCACAGATTTTTGTGTGAACTCAAGATCATCTGGAAAATTTTTATCAATTATTGCAATGGCTTGTTTCATGTAAGCTTGATTGTCGGCCCACATGGCACTTTGAAGTATTTTTTCCATAAACTCTCGGTCAACTGGCTGACTTTGAATGAATGTCAGACTGGTCTCAAATGCCTTTTGAGGCATTTCGATATTAATATACAGATCAACCAATTGTTTTAATAAGTCAGGCGTTTTGGGGTTGAGCTGCTCAATGAAGTCAACCGCATCGCGCATCAAATCAACATTTCCACTGTTTGATGAAACTTTCAACAGTTGGACACCATAGTTTTGGTCTGGATATTTTTGAATCATTTTTTTGTATAAATCAAAGGCTGATGCATATTGCTCTGATTCAATATACAAGCGTCCTAGCAACTGGTTATATTCTGGATGCTCCGGGTGTAATTTCAACATTTTTTCAAGGGCGGCAATGGCGGGTTCATAATTGCCATTTTCACGCGAAATTTGCGCAATATTTTCTAAAATTTCCATCTGATGCGGATACTGATCATGCAATTCCCACAGATAGGCGACGGCTTCGTCATCGATATCCGCCCACCGCATGACATTCATCAGCGTGATGCGATATTTAAACCCTGTGCCCTGTTTAATGTCAATATTTTTGGCAAAGGTTTTGATATTATGATGTAAATCCGCATAAACATAAAGTTCAATAATGCGAGTAACAGCATAATCCTCTGCCTCTTTTTTGTCCTTTGGTGAAATATCCGGATCGTTAATATCACTAAAATAATTGCTTCGCGCTATCTGTAATTTACTGAGGATATAAGTCGTTATCGGCATCGGCTGTTTGGTGTGCATGCCCGCTACTTCAAATAATTTTTGATCGATAATGGATAGAATCGTATCATTGTCAACGATTTTATAATTCAGATTTGCCAGGGCAACAATGGCATCAATTTCTTTATCCATCAGCCCCAAATATCGGTAATAACTGATTAACCGATACCAGATATCCGGATCATAGGAAAAAATAACTGATGCTTGCTCAAGCACCGCAAGGGCTTTTTGTGGCTCACGTTCCCATTCATACAGTTGCACAAGTCGCATCCAGACATCTTTTGATTCATTGTATAGAAGTACAAACTTATTGAGCTCACCAATTGCTTGATCCGGCCGACCTTCCAACAGATAAGTGTCGGCAGACATGGTAAACAGTAAGGCATTATCTGGATCGTTTTCAGTGAATCGTTGAATATACATTCGGGCTGTTTCCAGTTGTCCGCTTTTGATTAATTCCTTCACAATGTAAGTTTTACTGGGAAATACAATCACTGTTGCTGAGACAATGACACAGACAAAAATTAATATTTGATAGAATTTTATTTGCATACAAAGCTTGTGTGCAAAAATTACGCCCGGATATAATGACGTGAATCTTATTTGACAAACAGTTGATGATCATATATCAAAAAGCCAGTTTCATAATTATTTTTACGAAACTGCGGGTTAAAAAAAAACAGCAAACAATTGGCACCCTTCATATTTGCTGAAAAGTGTTAACTGGTAAATGAAGGATGCCAAAAAATTTTTTATTAAAGGAGAGAAAAAATGGCAACAACTGTAAATCATCCATATTCATATGATTCATCACGCATATTTGATCTTTTCACGCAAAAAGAATTTATTGTGCAAAAATACGCACATGTTGGCGCAAGCAATTTTGATTTCATAGAATTTGGCGAGAAGGATGGCACATTTATTATCCATACAACTCGTGATATTCATGCAGAAATTCCGGGTTTTGCGAAAAAATTTCTCAAACCGACCACAACAATTGAGCAACAAGAAATCTGGACCTTATCTGATGATGCAATCAAAAAAGGAACAGTATCAGTCAAAGCAAAAGGTTTACCCATGAAAATGGCGGGTGATCTTCTTATTCAGCCAACCGATACAGGTTGTGAAAATATTCTGACTTATGAAATTACTGTCAGTATTCCGCTGATTGGGGGGAAGTTGGCCAGATTTCTGGATGAGGAAGGTCGGGGTACTGCTGATAAAGAGTATGCGTTTGCTCTTGAATTTTTAAGTAAAGAATAAGGAGAAGAGTGGGGTCAGATCTTCATAAACCATTAAGCCAAGGTTAGAGTCAAACCTTTATAGCATTAATGATAATTGAAGATGTGCCCCCCTTTTCCATGAAATTCAATACATGACAGAGCATATATTTTATGATAAAGAAAAAACAATCAAAGATAAAATCCTCCCCGTAAAAAATAAATTCATCATTAAACAATTCCTCATTCTGTTTTTGAACCATGATTACACTGAAGAAGATGAAAAAATGAATGAAAAGATGAATGAAAAGTGTTTTTATTCATCTTCTTCAGTGTAATCATGGTTCAAAAAATAGAGTAAACAGGGGTGCAACACAAAAAAGTTGTACTTTTTTAAATTTATTGTTTTATTGCATTTCTTAGCCCTGAAAGGGCGTAACATACCAGCCCAGGGCAACGCCCTGGGTAAAATATATTATTAAAAATCTTTTTTACATTTCCCCAGGGCGTTGCCCTGGGCTGGTATGTTACGCCCTTTCAGGGCTAAGAAAATAGTGCAACTTTTTTGTGTTGCACCCGTGAACAGTTTTGTACGCATATCCTTGATGTTTAATTCTTGAGTTAAGCATTTTTAAATGGGGAACTTATTTTTTGAGCATTCCTAAGGGATCTGGACAGAAAGAATAACTAAAAATCAAGGAGTTTATATCATGAAAATTATTCATATCATATCATTCTCAATTGTGTTCATCATGCATGCTGCAAGCAGCCATGCAACAACAGTTGCTGTGGGTCAATCCACTTACCGAACCATTACCATTGACATCAACACAGTGACTGTCACTATTTCTGCCCTGCCATCAAAAGACACACTGGCATATAATGTGGTTGAAATATTTCCTGAGGGAATCACCCCATCAGCAATCAGCCATGATGGCACCTTCTCAAGCGCTGATCATACAATCAAATGGGGCACGTTTTTGGATCATGCCCAAAGAGAGCTGTCCTATAGTTTTATGATGAATCCAGGCACCTATCTTTTGGATTCAAAAATCAGCTTTGATGGCAGTCTGTCATCCATAACCGAAGACCAGGAAGTCACAGTGGCTTATTTTCCCTTGAACATTGATATGCACGACATACCACCGACTCAGGTAGATCATCAGTATACGATTCAACTGACTGGTTCTGGCGGTTATTTACCCTATGCCTTTGATCTTGCTTATGGCAGCCTGCCTGATGGCATTTCATTGAATCCAGATACTGGCGAAATAGCGGGTACCCCCCTGGTCTCTGGCAGTTATACCTTTTCGGTGAGCGTTATCGATCAACAGAAAAGCTACGCAGAACGTGAATTCTCCCTGGAAATCAACGAACCTTTTCAATTTATTGACCCCATAACCCAATTACCGCGCGGCACCCGACAATTATCCTATTTTTACAATATTGAAGCCAGTGGCGGCAAACCGCCTTATACATTTGAAAAAATTTCTGGAAATCTTCCACAAGGCTTACAATTTAACTCAGATGGCAACATATCCGGCATTCCTGATCTTACTGGAACCTTTACCTTTTCTGTTCAGGTAACTGACAGCTATGACCGCGTCATTTCAAAAGAATTTTCTCTTCATTTGGTAGAAAATATTCAAATCACAACCAGTCAACTGCAAGATGGCATTGCTGGAATACCTTATGAAAAGCAACTGGCTTATAGCGGCGGTTATGGCGACACCCAATGGTCAGTTTATTCAGGGACGTTGCCTCAGGGCTTGCATTTGGATGCATCCACCGGACATATTACTGGAACGTCTAAATCAGCCAGTTATCACAGCATTGTTCTTTCGGTTAAAGATATTGATGGACGCACTGCGTACAAAGATATGACATTTGAAATGGTCGGCATTTTAGAATTGATCTCTGAAACTATGCCCACCGGACTGGACAATAGTTTCTATTCTGAAGTCATTCGCATGACTGGCGGAAAAGCGCCTTTTATATTTACATACACCGGTCAATTGCCAGCCGGTCTGGAGATGGATGAAAAAACCGGCATTATATCCGGCACACCCGAAGGGGCTGGCTATAATAATATTTTTCTTCAGATAACAGACAGCACCCAACCGCAAGCCCAAAGCCTTTCCAAAATAATTGGTATTCGCACCACAAGCAGACTCACAATTACAACACCAGCCATATTGCCGCATGTTCGAAAAGGAAAAGCGATCAATGCATTTAATCTGCTTGCAGGCGGCGGGCCATCACCTTATCAATGGGAGATTGCCAGCGGGCATCTTCCCTATGGTCTGCAATTAAATCCAGAAACCGGTTTGATTACCGGTACACCAGTGGATAGCGGAAATATGGTGATGACTCTACAGGTAACCGATCAAAACAGTCAAACCGCACAAAAAGAATTTCTATGGCATATTTATGATGCCCTGTCCATACAAACCGAATTTTTACCTGATGCGGCAAAAGATATTGTGTATAATGTCACCCTGTATGGAAAAGGCGGCCTGCCAGATTATAGCTGGAAACTCAAAAATGGTCAGTTGCCCGATGGCCTTCAATTAGACTCACAAGCCGGTCGCATCTATGGAACACCCACCCGACGCAGTCCTTTTACATTTTCCATCCAAATCAGTGATACAGACAGCCCGCCCCAGGTCGCTGAAAAAACATTTACCATGGAAGTTTTAGACGATGACCTTTATATTTATACCCCTGGTTTACCCACAGCCCGAATGAATCAGGCTTACAGCGCCTTGATTGAGGCAAAATTAGGCACGCCGCCTTATCAATGGCATTTGTTCAGTGGAGTATTGCCAGATGGTTTGCGCATGTCATCCACACAAAACATGCTGTATATATCCGGTAGACCGACCAGAACTGGCCATTTTTCTTTTGACATTCAGCTAACTGATTCCAGTCAACCGGATAAAGCAGTCATAAAATCCTACACCATTCAAGTGGTTGATACTGTAAAAATAGAAACCACCAGCCTTCCATATGCTGCCCCGGGTGAAAACTATTTATCTGCAATAAAAGTATTCGATGGACTTCCCCCATACATCTGGGCTGTCATTGGCGGCCAATTACCAGAGGATCTGGTTCTTAACACACAAACCGGAGAGATTTCAGGGATTATCAACATGCAAACAGCCACAAGCCATGAATTTACCATTCACGTGAGCGATTCAGCACAACCGCAAAGCATGACCGAAAAACAAATGGCCATTTATGTGTTTGATCAATCAATCAATATTCAACCCGACAAATTACCCAGTGCGCTTCAGAGACAGTACTTTGAAGCAGACTTGCAAATTGATGGAGGGATTGGCCCATTTCATTGGTCTGTCTCATATGGTGAACTGCCAGGCTGGTTGAGAATCAACCCTTTGACCGGAACAATTTTCGGCAAACCCATTCAATGCGGGGATTATGATTTTTCCATAAAAGTGGTTGATTCAGGAACGCCGGTCAATATGGGGATCAAGCCATATCGTCTGGAAATCCAATGCGATAGCACACCGGTTCTTGTTGATGATTTGGATGCCAGCGGAGTCGTTGATCTGCCAGATATCATTATTGCTCTGCAAATACTGGCAGGTATTCCGGCGGTGGATTATTTTTTATCGGGTTCATCGGATGTTGTGGACATGGATGCTGTGTTGCGAATGTTTGCGTATTATTTGAAGAATTAAAAAATATGATTTGATACCTGACCAATGATGGAAGAGTGCTTTCATCAGTAATTTTAACAGATCCTATGGCCTTAAAGTAGATCAAATACTACTTGAAATATTTAGAACCAATGGTTTACGTATACCAGAAATTGAAAACAAGCTGTTTAAATTACGAGAAATGGTCAAAAGCAATCTTGCATAAGGAGGCAAAAAATGCGAAGATTTCATTCATATGGCCCGGTTAATTCCAACAAAAATTATTATGTACCCAGAACAAAACTGGTTGAGCAGTGTTTTCAGTCACTGATTGGAGACCCTGAAGATTTAGGGCATTATTTTACGATCTGGGGAGCGCGTCAAACCGGCAAAACATGGTTGTATCGTCAAAGCCTGAAAAATATAAAAAAACAGTATGGTGATCAGTTCATTGTTGGTGAAATCTCCATGCAAGGGGTTCTCTTTAACGAAAATGATGATCAGGTAGCAGTTTTTTTTAGAAACATACCTGGAATCTTCAAAGGAGAATTTTCAATTCTTCCGCCCAAAATAAACTCATGGATTGACTGGAAAGAGCTTTTTAGCAAAGATTCTTCAATTTTTGATAGACCGCTCATCCTTGTCATTGATGAGTTCGACAAACTGCCTCCCAAAATTATCGATAGTCTCGTGTCCCTTTTCAGGGAAATGTATTTAAATCGAAAATCATACATACTTCATGGACTGGCCTTAGTGGGGGTTCGGGCAGTTTTGGGAATTGAAAGTAAAACAGGATCTCCATTTAATGTGCAGCGATCTTTACACATCACAAATTTATCCTTTGATGAGGTCAAGGATATGTTTGATCAATACCAGGAAGAAAGCAAAACGCATATTGAAGCTGAAGTGGTTGATAAACTATATGAAAAAACAATGGGTCAACCGGGTCTTGTGGGATGGTTTGGTGAACTCTTAACCGAGAAATACAATCCGGACGCAAGCAAAATAATTGATGTTGGAATGTGGAACCATGTGTATTTAAGTGCCTGCGAACTTGAACATAATAACACGGTTCAAAATATGATTAAAAAGGCCACAACAGAATATAAATCAAATGTGATACAATTGTTCACAGATTC
>Ga0272440_1003697_pt1 | contig 11309 bp, 7 predicted proteins | sample SSMMMBAug17_FD_192440 | JGI IMG/M metagenome (GOLD analysis project Ga0272440, IMG submission 192440) | Marine sediment archaeal communities from Little Sippewissett salt marsh, Falmouth, MA, United States - SSM-MMB-Aug17 | ecosystem: Environmental > Aquatic > Marine > Wetlands > Sediment ... | reverse complement strand
CATCTTTGTCCTTTCTCAAGAGCACTATAACCATTGCTAATTTCTTTTAATAGTGGATCCAAACCTGTTTTGTGAAGTGCACTTATAAAAAAATATTTGCAGCCAAGACGCTTTGCTAGGCTCACAAGATAAAGCCGCCTATCTTCTTCAATAGAATCAGCTTTGTTAAAAACTAATAACATATTTTTATCTATAGAGTTGATTTCCTCTAGTGTTTGTAGGACAGAATTAATATGGATCTCCACATTTTTAGCAGTGGCATCTATAACCTGCAACAAAAGATCAGATTCTTTTATTTCATCCAAAGTAGCTTTAAAAGCATCTACTAACTGATGCGGAAGTCTTTGTATAAAACCAACTGTATCAATAAGTAAAACATTATTTAAACCATCTATATGACAATGCCTAACAATAGGATCTAAAGTCGCAAATAACATATTTTCCACTAATACATCAGATTTTGTAAGTGAGTTTAACAAAGTCGACTTGCCAGCATTGGTATAGCCCACAAGAGAGACTAAATAATTTCCTCTTTTTTTCCTGCCTTTACGTAAAACCTGGTGATGTTTTCTAACTTTTTCTATTTTATTTTTCAGAAACTTTATTTTTGAAGTAATACGTCTTCTATCAACTTCTAATTGAGTTTCTCCTGGCCCCCTGGTACCAATACGACCTTCTTGACGAGATAAATGAACCCACATACGGGTTAGTCTAGGCAGTAAATATTCATACTGGGCTAGTTCTACTTGCAGTTTTGCTTCTTGGGTATGAGCTCTTTGGGCAAAAATATCTAAAATGAGACCGGTACGATCTAACACCTGGATATTTAAAGCATTTTCTAAATTCTTTTGTTGCGAAGGAGTAAGCGCATTATTAAAGATAACCACCGAAGCATTATGTTTTATAACAAGTTCTTTTACTTCATAAACCTTGCCTTTGCCTATAAAATATTTATGATCAATACTTTGACGAGATTGGATAACGTCTTCAACAATTGCTGCACCTACTGTCTTCGTCAATAGCTTTAATTCTAGAAATGATTCTTTATATATTTCTTTTTTTTCTGTAGGCAGAAAAACTCCAACTAAAATTGCTTTTTCATTCATATTGCTATTATTATATACCAAAACCCAAAATAATTTTTGGTATATGCAAAGTTAAAATTATATTTCCCCGCGCAAAGCGCGAGGAAACATATCGAAATCTAATTTTCGCTTCGTATATAACAATGTGCTACGTTGAAGAGGAAGCAATGCAAGACAAAATTATCATAAAAAAAGCCAAGGTACATAATCTAAAAAATGTAGATTTAGAACTGCCACGTAATAAATTAATAGTATTTACCGGGCTATCAGGGTCTGGCAAATCATCATTAGCATTTGATACCATATATGCTGAGGGGCAAAGACGTTATGTAGAATCGCTTTCTGCCTATGCTAGACAATTTCTGGGCCAAATGGAAAAGCCAGATGTCGATTTGATAGAAGGACTATCCCCTGCAATTTCCATTGATCAAAAAACTACTAGCAAAAATCCTCGTTCCACCGTTGGAACAATTACCGAAATTTATGACTATTTGAGACTTTTGTTTGCGAATATCGGAATCCCTCATTGCCCTAAATGTGGCAAAAAAATTGCCAAGCAGTCCCCTGAACAAATTGTAGAGCAGCTAATGTCAAAACCTAATGGGAGCAAAATTCAAATATTATCTCCAGTTATTCGCGGCCGTAAAGGTGAGTATAAAAAATTATTTGAGACTATCCAAAAAGACGGATTTTCAAGAATCAGAGTAGATTCTGTAATTCGTGATATTTCTGAAGATATTGATTTAGATAAAAATATTAAGCACACTATAGAAATTATCGTAGATCGTCTAATAATTAAACCTGAAATAAGAAGAAGACTTTTTGAGTCTATAGAAACAGCTTTGCACTACGGAAACGGACTAGTACAGATAATATTTATGAACGACAATAATCCCCAAAAAACAAATGAGGTTCTATTTTCCGAACATTTTTCCTGTCCAGATTGTGAAATAAGCTTCCCGGAAATCACCCCGCGGATGTTTTCTTTTAACAATCCTTATGGTGCTTGTCAAAGCTGCAAAGGACTAGGATACAAAATGGTTTTTGATCCGCTTTTAATTATTACCAATGCCAATCTTTCTGTTCGTCAGGGAGCTATAGAACCTTGGAGGACACAAATGACAGGATTTAGAGGCCAAGCTTTAGAATCTGTCGCTAAGCATTTCAATTTTAGCCTTGATGTTCCTTTTAATAAATTAAGCCAAAAAGCTCAGCAAGTTATTCTCCATGGCAGTAAAGAAAGGATTAAATATTCGTACAAATCTAAAAGAACCGATGGCTTTTGGAATTTTGCTAGCGGCTGGGAAGGAATAGTTCCTAATTTGCAGAGATTATATCAACAAACAGATTCCGAAGAACGCAGAAAAGATATTGAAAAATACATGGTAAAAAAAACCTGCCCTAGTTGCAACGGTCATAAACTACGAGCAGAATCTTTATCTGTAATTATCAATAATCATTCAATTTCTTTGCTAACTGAAATGACTATAAATAATTTATCTTCTTTTTTAGAAAATCTATCCCTCACAGAAAGGGAAATTCACATTGCAAGACAAGTGATAAAAGAAATAAAAGAAAGACTATCCTTTTTGTTAAATGTGGGGTTAGGCTATCTGACCTTATCAAGAAGCGCCAATACCTTAAGTGGAGGTGAATCTCAAAGGATCAGACTAGCTACACAAATTGGCTCAGGGCTGGTAGGTGTCTTATATATCCTTGACGAACCTAGTATCGGTTTACATCAACATGACAATCAAAAACTAATAGAAGCTCTTCTCCGGTTGAGACAGCTAGGAAATACTTTAATTGTAGTCGAACACGATGACCAAACAATCAAAACTGCAGATTATATCGTAGATATCGGTCCTGGTGCAGGAGTACATGGAGGCGAGATTGTATACGCAGGGCATAAAGAAGGCTTACTAAAATGCAAAAAGTCCGTGACAGGGCAATATTTAAGCGGCCAAAAATTACTACCGATTCCTAACTCAAGGCGGAAAGGAAACAACAGAAACATTATTTTGAAAGGAATTTCTAAGCACAACATCAATAACCTTGATGTAAAATTTCCTCTAGGGAAATTTATTGCTATAACAGGATTATCTGGCTCAGGGAAAAGCACACTTGTTCATGATGTACTCTACAAAGAGCTAATTAACGAATTATTTAATAAAAATAAAAAGAGAAATAAAGATAATAAATACTCCAAAATATCTGGGGTAGAACATATTGATAAAGTTATTATTATCGACCAAAACCCTATAGGCAGAACTCCTCGCTCTAACCCAGCTACTTATACTGGTGTTTTTACCCATCTCAGAGAATTATTGGCTATAACCACTGAATCAAAAATTCGCGGCTATAAAGCCGGTCGTTTCAGTTTTAATGTTAAAGGCGGCCGTTGTGAATCCTGCCAAGGAGACGGTACTTTGAAAATCGAAATGCACTTTCTCCCAGATGTTTATGTAACTTGTGAAGACTGTAAGGGCAAAAGATACAATAAAGAAACTTTAGAAGTACATTACAAAGGCAAAAATATTGCAGATATTTTAGATTTAACAGTAGAAGAAGCTTTAGAAATATTTAAAAATATTCCCAAAATACAAACTAAGCTACAAACATTAAATGACGTAGGCTTAGGATATATTAAACTAGGTCAAAGCTCTACTACCTTGTCAGGAGGAGAGTCTCAGAGAGTCAAACTTGCCACTGAATTAAGTAAAAGAAGTACTGGCAAAACATTATATATACTTGATGAACCAACAACAGGATTGCACTTTGAAGATATTCGTTACCTTTTAAATGTATTAAACCGTTTAGCAGATAAAGGAAATACCATTATGGTTATTGAGCACAATTTAGATGTTATAAAAACAGCTGATTGGATCATTGATCTAGGACCAGAAGGTGGAGATAAAGGCGGACAGGTTGTTGCAACTGGCACCCCAGAACAAGTTGCTAAAAATAATAAATCTTATACAGGGAAATTTTTGATAAAAGCATTGAAACAGCAATGAAAAAACAATAGATTTTCTTTATTACAACGATTTTTAAACTGATTCTATTTTATATTTTTTACGATAATTCCTTAAATGTTGAAAATATTAAATAAAAAAATTATTATAGCTCCTTATTGCCAGTTAGGACTGATACACGATAACCCCCCATCTATAACTAAAGCCCAACAACAATTCTTAAAAACAATACAACAAATCGATCAGAAATTTGCCATTTTATCTGCAATGACAGCACCAAGGATAAGCTATATAAACGAAAGCCAATTAAATGAATGCATAACTTCTACTTTTGGCTCCTTACAAAAGATGCAATCTCAAGCTGACCGATTATTTGCTAATGATTTTTTTGTCTTATATTTCGTATATATTTGTAGCTGTTTCATTTTAGGAAACAGGAGTCAACAAATTCTTACCAGATATGAAAACCTTATAAAAGTTCTTAGCCAAGATATACAAGACAAAAAATTGACACAGCTAAATGAAAGACAATTTGCAATAGCTATACTTTTTTTGAATCAGGCAACAAACGCTACCATATCTTTTTGGGAACAAGAGAATATTCCTTCTTCTATCATGAATCGTTGGATTATTATATTACTTGCTTACAAGGAGTTATGGGATCAACTAAAAGAACAGCCAGAAAAGTATCACATCGAAATTATCCAATACATTAATATGGCAATAGAAGTATCAGCTAATATAAATAATTCTATATTCTCAAGAAAAAAAACCTTTCTTACTAATGCTATTGATGTTAGTAACATCCAAGGATTATTGGCCTGGATTGATGATTTTGTTAGAGATAGTCTGTTAGTCGTTACAGACAATGTAATTGATCTTCCACTTACAGCTAATTCTATTCCCTCTATTCCTATTTTGAGAGGAACTCCCGCCCAGCTTTTTCCAGAAAAGCGCTCTATACCCGGAATGGATCTTAATATTAAAAAAGCTACTTATACCCTGTTTTTAAATGCTTTGTCCTATCTAATAGGTAGAGCACTTGAAAATCAAACAGATAACCCCATAGAAACAGAAGCTCTTTTAAATAGTAGTTTTTCATTCTTTTTATCTAAAAGTAAATATCGAAAAATCATTTTCTATCGAGCTATAGCTTTTTGGGCTAGTGAAAAAGCCCAACATAACACTTTGGTTTTTTGGTTAAAAAAATATCAGGATCAATATAGTAGCGACTTTTCAGCGGAAAAAGGGATTAACCAAGTAATCTCCAACACTGATCTATATCGCAAAATGCAACTACAATCATTGATTGCCGAAAAATCAATCCATCATGATTCTCTATCAAGTGCATATAAAGCATTAGAACGTCTTAGTGCCAATACTTATCATTCTATGCACAATTTTATAAAAAATGATATTCCCAGCATTGACCTTTTGGACAATTTGGTTATATTACTATTATTTTTTCAGCAATTTCCAGAACATATGCCCAGTGTAAATTCACAAACATTGCTTCATATTTCTCTGTTGCTTTGGGCAATTTCTTCTGAAAGAAATTTTGATAAATTAAATCCTATATTCCCTCAACTTGATGATTTTAGAGAAAATGCTTTTGATACTAATTTTTATAATTATTACTATTTAACTGCAACTACCCCAGGTCTTGATGTAGATATCGATAAAAACGTAACCGATTATAAGACTCTTATCATGGCACTACGCTTACAACTTATTGATAGTTTACTTCTTGCTTTGGAGCAAATCCCTTTTAAAGGAAACACCGCCTGCGATTTAACAAAAGAAAATAATCCATATGATATATTGTTTTATAGGCTAGCTTTTGAGTTGAGTATAGTACATGAAGGAAACTTCCAGCGAGGATCTTCTCATCTGGACAATTTAATATCTAAATACGAAGATAATAAACCGATTCTTTATGGCCTGTTAAAAATAAGCATAATTATATTAGATATGTTAAAGCAAAAAGAATCAGATCATCCTGGCAAAATCAAAGAGCTAACCAATAGATTAAAGGTTGTAAATGCTGATCTTTTTAATAGAGATTACCAAATGAGAGTAACGGCTTTATGTTGCAATTTTGAGCCAGAATCTGTCCCTACACTCTGCTCATTGATAATAGAGAGTCGACAAAAAGGAGCTTTCCCTGATCATACCTTTTGGCTCATTGAACCAGAAAAATATGACGATAGAGTAACCGCTTTATGGGCCCGTGCTATCTTTCAACCTAAACTATACTGTGTAGCTATTTTGGACACAATAGATTATTATATAACAAATAAGCAAGGAAACAGCTTAGCAAATTTACTGACTAATATTCTTATTTCAACTCATTTAATTATTGGTGATGAAAATAATAACAATAATTTGATTAGCAGACGTGATGCCCAAATTACTGATCTAAAAAACCTTTTAGCAAACAACCCACAAGCTTTAAAAGATCTAACCCCTACACAAAGTGTTTTGCAAGCAATAACAACTGATTCCGATACTCAGCACGCTTACACTTTATTAGAGTTAGCATTATCCGCTCACCAAAAAAGTCCTCATATTATAATTTTACTGGCAGCAATACATCCCTCTGGCATAGCAATTGATAACCCTACACCATTTTTTTTGGATAGAGTTTTTTACCCTACCTCTAGTCAAGGGGTAAAAGCTAATGATATCCGGGCCTTAGCGAGCTTATTAACCGTTGCTATTAACAGAGCTAACCAAGAAGAATCAACACCTTGGGATAGATTTTTAGCACAAGCATTAATAGCAATAGTAAAGATCTATACAGAAAAAGATACTAATCAAACTAAAAAGGCTATTAAAAAGAAGAAAAAGAAAAAAAAGAGACGACAACCTGCTCCACCCCAAGCCTCTCTTATGCATTTGAAAGAAATTGCAAGCAACTCCAGGCTGACATTAGCTAATAAGAACATTCCATTAATGATTCAAGATATGAAAACAGGCCCAGGGCAATTCTCTTTTAGCGGAAATAACGGGATTATAAAGCATCTTCGAGATGCTTGTATTTGGGAGGCATTTGGAATAATGCAACAAAGATGGCCTTTAATCCATTTTGATTTTTTTAAAACCCAAGAGCTTTGCTTTTTACCAAAGACAATTTCACAAGAGAAACTAGCAGCAGAAACAAATAATATTATCAATATTTATGATGATTTTTTTGCGTTTCTAAATAAATTTCCCTTTAAAGTTTTTTTAAAAGATGCCCTACAAGAGCTACAACAAAATCTTCATAGCAATCAACAAATATTTTTAACAAGAATAGATAATGAAAGCAGCAATATTAAGGATTTTCTTCTCGACCAGCTCCATTTATACAGCGTATTATCAATGCCAGTTATAGAAGGTATTTTTTGGGACATAGATGCTACTTATCCCTATTCCTTATCAGATCCCGTCGCTATTTTCACCACAGCAGAAACAGCTAAAATCGCTGCTATGCTTACAATGTCAAAATCTACTACCACCGATAACATTGTATTTTCTGAAAAAGCATTAAAAAGAGCACTTCATACAGCTAGAATTAATATAAATGAAACCAAACTTAGCAGCTTATTTGCTATGATGGTGAAAGAAGGTTATTTGTTTCCAGTCCCTAACTCTGATGTAAAAAATCCCATCTATCATGTTACAAATAAGACTGATACCTTATTTGGAACTATGGCGCAATTCGAATACAGCAAGCTTCTATGTAGCTTTAAAACCAGCATAACAGATTTGCTTAATAAGATTAATCTTCATACTAAGCAAATAGAGACTATGATCGAAATCCTAACAGAATTATTATTTGATTCAATAGCTACAGAGCAGGAAATAGAAGATAATATAACGGCCTCAATAACAACAGATAGCAACTAAGTATCAAATCTCTTATAAGGTTTTTCTCTTGCTTAATTAATTATTTCTGCTATACTTATATGTGCATATGCTCATATAAAAAGGATATAGTATGTCTCCCTTTAGAAAGCGTCATCGATTTTGCCGTCATTTTGCAGGTCATAATTTTTATAAACCTAAAGGTGTTCCTTTATCCTCTCTAGAAATAACTAAATTGGAATTAGATGAGTTAGAGGCTGCTCATTTATGTGATGTAGAATCCCTAGGCCAAGAAGCCGCAGCACAAAAAATGAATATTTCTCGAGCTACCTTGCAGCGTTTATTATATTCTGGCCACAGAAAAATAATAGATGCACTGTACGAATCTAAAGCAATTGAAATAATCCGTCACGAACATATTACAGAAAGGAGGTGAAAATATGCCAAGAGGAGATGGTACTGGGCCCTGGGGACAAGGACCTTCTACAGGTTGGGGTCGTGGATGTTGTGTGCCCTTTGTTGGAGGTCAACGTAGTTCTTGGAGGAGGGGATTTCGTCAAATGATGCCTTGGAATTGGGGACAACCTAGCAATGAAGACATCAGCAGTGAAATTGGTTTTTTGGAGAAGCAAATCGAGCAGTTGAAGTCCATGCTCAAGAAAGATTAGATATATTCCCCGCGCTCTGCGCGGGGGAATATAGATTATAATTTTATAATAATTAAAACTAAATAAAGGAGATTACAATGGACCGTATTGCAATATCAACAGACAACAATCAAGTATCCATGCATTTTGGTCGATGTCCAATTTTTACTATCGTAGACATTGAAAATAAAAAGATTTCAAATAAGATAGAGATTAATAATCCTGGACATGAACCAGGGTTTTTGCCACAATTCATGAAAGATAAAGGAGTTCAATACATGATTGCTGGTGGCATGGGACCACGGGCATCACAGCTTTTTGCACAACATAATATAAAAACATTGATAGGAATATCGGGATCTATCCAAGATGTTATCAATCAATATATTCAAGGGACATTACTTCCTGGCGATAGCACTTGCGCTCCAGGTGAAGGGAAAGGATACGGAGTTGAAAAAACAGGAGGTTGTGATCATGGAGGTAATAACAAATGAAAATAGCTATTACATCTACAGAAAAAACTCTTAATTCGCAGCTTGATCCTCGTTTTGGTCGCTGCCAGTATTTCATTATTTACAATTTAGAAACTAATGACTTTGAATGTATTGATAATATCAACAAAGATGCTGTCGGCGGTGCTGGAACGGCAGCAGCTCAATTAATATCAAGCTATAATGTATCTGCTGTAATTTCTGGAAACTTTGGTCCAAACGCTGTTATGGGTTTACAACAATTAGGCATAAAAATGTATTCTAGTAATACAAACAGCATTCAAAGTATTATCGATGATTACCGAAAAGAGAATCTTAAAGAAATTTCTGATGCTACAGTCCCAGGAAAACATAGATGATTATAAGTGTTGCCAGTGGAAAAGGTGGTACAGGCAAAACCTTGGTTGCTACCAATTTAGCTAGCATAGTAGATGATTCTATTTATGTGGATTGTGATGTAGAAGAGCCCAATGGTCATTTATTCCTAAAGCCAGCAATTGATAAAAAGGAACCTGTCGCTATCCCTGTTCCCATAGTAGATAAAACAAAATGTGCTCATTGTGGAAAATGTGCTGAAGTCTGTCAATTTAATGCTATCATATCAGGAAAAGATAAAACTATTATCTTTGAAAAACTTTGTCATGGCTGTGGAAGTTGTGTCTATTTTTGTCCTCAAGAAGCCTTGCTGAAAAAACCACGCATTATCGGATTTACCAATACAGGATCTTTTGGCAATAATATTTTTATTTCTGGCAATTTAAATATTGGAGAACCTATGGCCCCCCCCATAATTAAACAATGCCTGAAAAACATCAAAAAAATTGATCCTGAAAATCAAAAAATAGTCATCATCGATTCGCCCCCAGGAACTTCATGCCCAATGATTGAAAGTGTCCGACAAACTGATTTTGTAGTGTTGGTTACAGAACCTACGCCCTTTGGCTTGCATGACTTACAACTGGCTATAGAAGTAATAGAACAGATCAAAAAACCATGTGGAGTTATTATCAATAAGAGTGGATTTGATAATAAGTCCATATTGAAATATTGTAATCAAAAAAACATCCCAATCCTTGCAGAAATCCCTCATGATATGGAAATTGGGAAAATATATGCAAAAGGAGAACTCATTGTTAATAATCTTAAATATCAAGATTTAATAAAAAATATTTATGAAGCTATCATTTATCAATATAACAAAAAGGAAATTTAATGAAAAATTTCAAAGAGTGGTTTTTATCTTTATCAAGTAAACAAAAAATTTGGTTATGGGAAACGATATTGCTTATGATACTAATAATTATTATGGGAATGCTTTTTTCTCCAAAATCTTTCACATCACATCATAATTCCTTTTCAATTTCACAAAATATTGGAAAAATAGCACCATCATTAGGAGTTACAAGAAAATCACTAGCAAGAGAATTAGGTTTATCTCTTGATATATCAAAAAAGGATTCTCTTCAAAAATTAGGTATTTCACAAGAAAAACTTAAGCATACTATTCATCATTTACGCTCTCATGAAGATAGCATCCTTAAATATTATATTTATTTTTTATTGGTTCTAGGGGGATTTATTTTTATGTTTCGACTTGGACGACCTGACAATTATGATAATACAAAACGTTCCATATGGTATCCACGTGTTATCCATATTGCCTTTTTAGGTGTTTCTGTTACTATAACAGGTTTTCTTCTAGGAAAATCACCAAACCCTATGGAAGGAATTGTTAAAGTATTTAAGTCAATGGTTGGTTTATATCCAGATCCTTTATTTAAAATACTTGCTTTTCTGTTCTTCTTGATCCTTGCAATAATCGGCAATAAATTAATATGCGGTTGGGCTTGTCCTTTTGGTGCTTTACAAGAGCTAATATATTATATTCCTGTCTTAAGAAAATTTCGATATAAAAAATTGCCATTTATTTTTACAAATACTATTCGAACTGGATTATTTATTTTAATGTTAATGATGTTGTTTGGTATTTTTGGAAGCAAAGGATTTGTTTTGTATCATAATCTAAACCCGTTTAATCTTTTTAATTTTGATATTGAATCTTTTAACATGGGAATAAAGATAGGTATTATATTAATAATATCTTTTATAATATATCGTCCATTTTGCCAAATAATTTGTCCTTTTGGCTTTATTTCATGGGTAGCAGAAAAAATGAGTTTATATCGTATAAATATTGACAAAAATAAGTGTATCAATTGTGGTGCTTGTAGTAAGGTTTGTCCCACTGATGCTACAAAAGAT
>Ga0272440_1003696_pt1 | contig 11310 bp, 7 predicted proteins | sample SSMMMBAug17_FD_192440 | JGI IMG/M metagenome (GOLD analysis project Ga0272440, IMG submission 192440) | Marine sediment archaeal communities from Little Sippewissett salt marsh, Falmouth, MA, United States - SSM-MMB-Aug17 | ecosystem: Environmental > Aquatic > Marine > Wetlands > Sediment ... | reverse complement strand
TTACAGGATTGCGATGAATATAACGACTCAATTACAGCAGATATGAATCTTCTGAAATCAATATTGCTTTGTATCTACCCCGAAATAATTATATTTCATTTCGAGTAATAGTCTTTATTGGGATTTACATTTGAAAATATTGTAAAATAAAAATAAAAGCAATAAATAAATTGAATTTAGATCTTGGGTTGATAACCGATATTTTTATGTCAGATGCTTGTTTGTGCCTGTCAGGATCGTGTATCCCTAATTACCACAAGTAATCTAAGGAATTCTCGGAAAATAAGTTCCCCATTTAATATATTGAATTCCTATTTTTGAACCTGGATTACGCTGAAGAAGATGAATAAGATGAATTAAAAGTGTTTGATTTCATCTTATTCATCTTCTTCAGCGTAATCCAGGTTCAAAATGAATAGAATTGACTCTTTCAGAAATGAGGAACTTATTTTCAGAGCATTCCTAAGCATAGAAGAGTGGGGTCAGGTGTTTGGCAGCATCTCAATAACAAATGATATAGTGGACCGATTATTTCACCGAGCAAGCGTATTGAACATAAGAAAGGGAATCAGTTATCGTCTTCATGGGCCGGATTCACTAACACCCAGGCTATGCCAGTATTGATGCCATATATAATTTTCGGGGTTCTATTTTGGAAATTTCAACCAGTTTAAATTCCGAAATTATTTCTTTAAATCCTATAGAAAAATCGTTAATATCTTCAGCGGATTTATGAATTTCTTTAGAGATTAAATAATTATTCGAAATTCGTGAATCAATCCCCTGAATATTTTGTGTGATCCCATTGGAACGTTCAGCAATTATTGATGCACGCTGATTAACGTCTTCTGAATTGGTCGCTAATGTCAACATTTCCTTTTTTATTTCTTTTGTAAAGGAGTTGGCCTGAACTGCGTTTGATGCAATTTCTTGTGATGCTACGCTTTGTTGGTTTACAGATATGAATATGTCTTCTGATGAAACATTTATTTCTTTGATCATATGGTTTATATTATTTATAAAATTAACAACATCCTCAAAAATTTGTTTCATGGTTTCTATTCGAATTGAAATTGTATTCGCGGATTCTCTACTCTGCAATGAAAAGCGTTTTATCTCTGTTGCAATAGCGACAAAACCATTGTTTGATTGAGTGCCTGTTTCTGATGCGCTGATGCTGGCATTAATGGCAAGCATATCGGTTTTGTGTGCAATACGTTTGATTAATTGGGTGATATTTTCAATTTCTTTGGTGACATTTGTAAGGGATGAGATTAAATCTTCTGTTTTTTTCATCATCTGAACTGCTGTGACTGTTATATCCTTTCCTTTTTGAGCATTTGTCCTGACCATATTCATAGATTGAGACATTTCTTCAGTAGCGCTGGCAACAGTGTTAATATTATTGTTCATATTTTCAATTGCTGACTGCACAAGGGTCGTATTATGATTCATTGTTTTTGATGCGTCTGCAATCATGGCAATATTCGCGTTCATATCAACAGCAGCAGTGGAAATATTTTCAGAATCAAGATGGAGTTTTTTTGAATTCCCTGATAGCGTTGAAGCAATATTTACCAGGTTATCAGAAGTTTGAGAAAGAAGGCTGCATTTTGATTGAATATCAAGCATCATATCTCTAAACGCAATAATCATCTTATCTATTGCGTTATAAAGTAATCCAATTTCATCCTGACGTTTTGTATTGATATTAAATGAAATATCCAACGTTGACAACTCTCCGGCAATATGCGTGATATTTTGCAAAGGTTTAATAATTAACCTGTCCAAACAAATTATAATGCTGATAATTAATAAAAAAACAGCCCATATACTTCCCATTACAATATAAACTTTTGCTTTTTGAAAACTGTTGTTTATATTCTGTATGGTTTTTCTGGTTTTTTCATGTGCTACTTTTTTTATGGAAGCTATTGTTTTATTAATTTCATTGTAGGAATAATAAAAGGAAATTGATCCCAATTTTTCATCATATATAGAGATCATGGTTGTTTGGTAAACAATCAAATTGTCCAGATGATAATGATCAGGCAAAGCTTCATAGACAATAGTACTTTCCTTTTTCCAGGCATTAAAAAGTACTGAACCATCTGTTTCATAAATACTGACAACGCGCATTTCAGGATAACCCATGAAGCCTTTCAAAGAGTGCTGAATATCTTCTAAAGCGTAATTATTAACGTAGGTTGCTATTGATCTTGTAAATATGTCTGCATTCCACTTAACATTTTTATCAAGATTTTTTAATTCAACAATTCTTCTTTCGTTGATCATTTGATCAATTTGATTCTGAAAAAAATTGACAACAGATTGAAGCATGTTGTCCTGAAATGTAATAATAATCAAATTACCAACAATAAGAAGGCAAAGCATAATTACACATGTAGACAATACAAACTTAGGTTTAAGTCCATTTTTCGATAGCATTCTAAACATATTTCAATCTTATATCAAACTATCGCCATTTTTGTTCTATTTTATCAAAAATTCCATTTTGAACAATTTTTCTTTTTCCAGTATCAAAAACATTGAGTAATTCTTTAGCTTTTGAGTTTGATTTTAGGCCAACTAAATATTCCTTACTGTCTCCAAATGAAGGTAGTTTTTTAAATTTTGAAACCATATTAGCCTGTTTCAAAGCATAATCATAGGGAATTTCATAGCCGACATAACCATCAATTCGTTTTTTATCCAGCATAATAAATCCTTGCATGATTTTATCAACAGGGCGTTTTTGAATTTGTTTACAATTCTTGAATATATCGCCATAGCTCCAGCCCCGAATAAACGCTATTCGCAATCCTTTCAAAGAATCCATTCCTGTCCATTGGACTTCGAAATCCTTTCGAGTGTATATAAGAAATTTAGCCATATCGACAATTTCTTGTGCAAAGGAATATACTTTGTTTCGATTTTCATTTTTGACAACTGGAAAAATAATATCCACTTTACCTTTGTTCAACATCATTTCAACTCTATTCCATGGATGTATTTGTAAATCTATTGTATACCCCATTGCATGATAGCTTTCTCTGAGGACATCCCAGCTATACCCTTGAAGCTCCATAGAATCAGAACCTGGCGGTATCGGTTTTTTATCCGGCTGCTTATTTTCTTTGCTAAAGCAAAATGGTGGATAGTCAGCTAATGTTGCAACATGTACAATTTTTTCTCCAGCATAAGCAAGGCTTTGACTGACCAAGATCATTATAATCATGAAATAATGTTTTGTTTTCATCAATAATCTCCTTTTTTTGTAATTGATTAATCAACTGTCAAAAAATATTAAATATTTATTTATGTTAAATAAAAAGACGCCATACCTTTTTTACAGATTTGCTATAATTTTTATATTCTTTGCAAATCCCATTCCAGTATATATTTCTTTTTGATACATTAAGTTCTCGTGTTACTGAGTAATCATTTAGTAGTGTCTTTATTGGAAATAATTAATTTTTAGATTTGCATAGAATGTGCTTCAAGAATATGAATTCACAGACGAAATTGCTTATGTCAGCATATAATTATATGAGTGTAACAAAAATGGCCGGAATTAAAATTATCACTTGTCATTTTTGAACCAGGATTGCAGAGAACAGGTCATTCAATGGATAGAACGTGTCAATGATTATGGTGTCACCAAATGGGTCCTTTATCTGGCTGCACTGGAAGAAAATCAACAGATTGATCTGTATCGTATTCAAAAACAAATCAAGTTCAGTTGTGGTTATTTGCTTACAATGGCGTCTCCAGACAGGCGATGGCGCTTATCAAAAAACACCTGTCTACCAAAAATGATTTAAATCAATTTTTAACGTATATGAAATTAAGAGAATTGCCTGATTTTTGCGGTGGAGAATGGGGTTTAATTCTTGCCTGAAAAATTCCTTTTATATCGTAATTAGCTTGCTGTTTTTGTTATGCCCAAATGGAACATAACTTTTCACAAATCCTGCCATTTTAAGATTATCAAAATAGAGTTTTAATCCGCCGCCTGATTTAAAAATTAAACGTCACTTTTGATGCAAACAAGAAACGCTTGCGTGGAATATCTCCGCCATTGACAGTCCAGTCCAACAATGTGACACCATCAATAAAATGTCCTTCCATTTTAAAATTCCATTGACTGTTTATCTGCGTGTTTAACGAAAAAACCAGTTCTTTAAACCAGCCATTGTAATCATGATATTTAATTTTTTCTAATTCATAATCAGGTTTTAATTGAATGTTTTCCACATCATCATCAGAAAGTGTTACGCCTGAACCTGTTTGGGCAAAAACTGCATTGGCATAATTTTTAAAATTTTGACGAATCCCCTGGGAAGATTGTTGGTAAATGGTTTCAATAGGATATTGGTAGTATTCAGATTGATTCAACGATTGGTAGAATTCAGCTTCTTTTTGAGCATCATTTTCATAAAAAACCGAATAATATGCGCCCAATTCAAGCCATTCCAATAATCTGTATGTTCCGCTGATATAATAACTGATAATGTGCCAGCATGGATTATTTTTTCTTAAATTGTAACCACTCTCAGCCAATATCCAATCATTATTAATTTTAAAATCCATACGTTCTGCAGAAATATTCAGGTCTTGCCATTGATATTTGAATGACAATACCCAAAAATCAAGGGTATGATGATCCCTGAAACTCTCTTTCGGCCATTTATTGTTTAAGCTCTGTATGCCTTGTGGTACGATAATATCAGTAAAATTTTTAGAGATCATTGACGCAGTATTGATGTCACCTGTTTTGCCGACAACAACTTGACTGAACTGGTCAGGTAATTGATCGGTTATGTCCATCCCTAAACGTATGGGGCCATATACAGAATGATCAGTTGTCATTGAGGTTTCATACATTTTTGTAGAAATATAGCTTGAACCAATACTGATGCCTTCAATGGGTAAATCCCATAGTATTGATGCCATATATGAATTCCGGGGTTCAATTTTGGAAATTTCAACCATACCATTATGCTCGATATATCCAGCAACACCGCCATCGCAGGAAACATCTAACTGTCCTGACAGTGCCTGATAGTTAATGTTACCCAATTGTTCTATAAAAATATTGCCATATATTCCAACACCTTCCAATGAAGTCAGCGTATCTCTCCAGGATTCATTGTAAAGACTTGAAGGAAGTAAAATTGATGTACGCAGCATATCAATATCTCTGATTTCATTGTATAAACCAAATGGCATTTTGATTTTTCCAAAACGAAAACCTAAAAAATCACGCCATCTGTAATCAGCAAATGCCCAATCAATTTTTGAAAAATTTTCACCATAATTAACCATTTTTCGGGAGATAAACTGAATGCCCAAATGAATATCATCTGTCAAATTACTGGTAACATTCAAGCCCACCTCGTTGAATTTAAAAGTGCCATCATCAGTTTTTCCCATATATTCCCCTCGATCTGTCTGAAGAAATCCCTGCGACAGAAAACCATGAATGTCGACTGGAATATTTTCACAGTGTACAGTTAATATTGTACCGAAAAAAAGAATAATCCCCATAAAAAAACGATATATTTGTAAAGTCATTGTAATATCCTTATTTAATTTAATCTTTTTATGGCTATGAACAGCCTGTTCAAAACACGTTATCATCATTAAAATTTGTTTGTTAAAAATTAAACGTCACTTTTGATGCAAACAAAAATCGCTTGCGAGGAATATCTCCTCCATTGGCAGTCCAGTCTAAAAAGGTGACACCATCAATGAAATGTCCTTCTAACTTTAAATTCCATTGCGGCTTAAGTTGCATGTTCACCGAAACTACCAGCTCTTTTTGCCATCCATTAAAATCATGATATTTTATTTTTTCTAATTCATAATCTTGAATTAATTGAATATCTTTTACATCTTCATCTGAAAGTGTAACACCTGCTCCTGATTGAGCAAAGACATCATTGGCAAAATCTTTAAAATTTTGTCGAATTCCCTGAGAAGTTTGCAAATAAATCATTTCAACAGGATATTGATAAAATTCCATTTGATTCAAGGCCTGGTAAAATTCTGCATTTTTGTCAGACTCATCCTGATAATAGACAGTGTAATAGATGCCCAATTCCAGCCAATCCAGTAATCTGTAAGTTCCGCTGACATAATAACTGTGAGAGTTAAAACTATTATCGCGTCCTCTAAGATCAAAACCATTTTCAGTCAAAAACCAATCATAATTCATCTTGAAATCCATACGTTCAGCAGAAATAATAAGATCCTGCCATTGATATTTAAATGATAAAACCCAAAAACCAACAGTATGAAAATCCTTAAAAGATTCTTTGGGCCATTGATTATTCAGTGTCTGTATATTTTCGGGTACGATAAGACTTGTAAAATTATTAGCAATCATTGTCGCTGTATTCCGATCACCTGTTTTGTCGGCTATAACTTGATTAAATTGCTCGGGCAACTGCTCAGCCATGTCCATACCCAGACGAATAGGGCCATACATAAAATGATCATTTGTAAATGATTTCTCATGCATTCTTGTTGAGAGATAGCTTGTTCCGATACTGAGTCCATCAATGGGTAAATCCCATAATATTGATGTGATGAAAGATTTACGAAGTTCTAAATTGTAGACATCAAACATACCTGTTTGCTCTATATAATTGGCGACACCACCATCGTTGGAAACATTGAGTGTGCCTGCCAATGCCTGATAATTAATATTTCCAAATTCATTTTCAGAAATATTCCCATAAATTCCGACCCCCTCAATGGCTGAAAACGTTTCTCGCCATGCTTCGTTGTATATACATGAGGGCAGCAATATCGCGGTACGAAGCATATCAATATCTCTGATTTCATTGTACAAACCAAATGGCATTTGAATTTTTCCAAAACGAAATCCTAAATAGTCACGCCATCTGTAGTCAGCAAAAGCCCAATCTATTTGTAAATTATTTTCACCACAATTACCCATTTTTCGGGAGATGAGTTGAATACCAAGGTGTATATCATCTGTTAAATAGCTGGACACATTCAATCCAATCTCATTGAACTTGAATGTGCCATCATCACTTTTTCCCATATATTCACCTCTGTCAGTCTGAAGAAAACCCTGAGACAGAAATCCATGAATGTCAACTGGAATATTGTCACAATAAGCGGCTGCCATTAAAGTATAAAAAAAAAGAATCCCTATAAAAAAACTATATTTTGTTAAGGTCATTATTCTCTCCTTATTTAATAGAAATAATTCTGATATTATCGTGATTGATTTCATGGTTTTGTGAAGGAATAAACATAATAGAACCTTTGGTTTGGCTAATGATCTTGAAGGATTCGTCAAGTGTTTTTATTGATTTTGGGATGCTGCCTTTTCCAGTAAACAACTGACGTTTCCAATAATTATCAAATTGTTGTTTCGATTTCCCCAGATAAGTTCTTGCAAACTGTTGTATGATATCAGTTGAATCAAATGTAAAAAAAATAATTCTTTCCTGATTGTTCCACTTACTTTTTCTTCCAAGAAATATTTTTTTAATTACATTTTTAGTAAGTTGATCATGAACACTTTTGTTTACTATAAACCAGATTTTCTCAGCACTGACATCAGATGCTGACATGAAAATTAATAAAAGGATCAATGCTAAACTAAACGTATTTTTTTTCATAATAATTACACCTTTATGGTTTAATATTTTTTAAGGAATTCTCTGAAAATTAGTTCCCCATTTTAAAAAATGTTCATCGGGGTTTTTGTTCTGTAGAGACGTAGCATGCTACGTCTCTGCGTGCCAAACAATTATACGTTCAAGATAAATGGGGAACTTATTTTCAGAGTTTTCCTAAGTTATTCAGTTTTATATTTGCTGACGATTAGCTTAAGATTATCTGAAGAGTCATCCAACATAATTGCAGAACTGCTGACCTGTTGTATTCGTTCAAAACTAAATACTGATACATCACTGAGCTGCTTTATATTTTCAGTTACACCTTCAGCACCTTTTGCAATACAGGAAGTATTTTTAGAAATCGTGCTGCTGGTATTGGACAAATCATTGATTGATTGTTTCATTGCTTTTGCTTCGTGGTCAACAGTAGCCACGCTGGATACTATTTGATCTGCAACTGAAATTTGTTCTTTTACCAATTTAGCGATATGTTCTGATGAAGAATGAATATCTCTGATAGTCGTTGAAGTTTCTGTGATTTCCTTAATGGTTTTGGAAACAATTTGTTGAACATTATCAATATGGACAGCAATGTTTTCAGCGGCTTCATTGCTTTGTACAGCAAAGGATTGAATTGCTTTTGAAACAACAGCAAAACCCAATCCTGCATTACCTGCGGCAGTGGCTTCAATGGATGCATTAATTGCGATGAGATTGGTTTTATAGGACAGACGTTTTATCACCTCAACAACACCGCCAATGTCTTTGGCTGCTTTTGACAACAACTTCATCGTATCCCCTGTATTATAAGACATCTCAACGGCTTTCATGGTTAACTCATTATCTTTACTGGCATATTGACCAATTTCATGCATGGATGATGACATTTGTGTCATTGATGTAGCAACCATATTTGTATTGCAGGACATAGACTCAGTTGATTGAAGTATTTCTCTGATATAATTATTCATATCATCTATTTTTAGAGAGATATCATTGATCTGACCGGACATATCTTTTGATGTCTGAGTAACATTTGATGCCTCATCAGACATTTTTTGAAAAGCAGCACTTAGCTCACTGGCTGTTTTCACCAGATCAATTGAAGATATTTTTAGGTGACTTGAGTTAGATATGACTTCGTCTACAATTGTTCGATAAGACAATACCATTTGATTAATGGCTGTCAGTAAAAAACCTATTTCATCTTTGTTTTTGCTTCTCAGCGTTTTGGATAAATCTCCAGAGGATACATGACGTGCAAATTGTACCAGTTTTTCAACAGGTTTATTAATAGAGCGGCTGAAAAAAAAGCCAATTGTAACTGAAGCGATCATCCAAAAAAACAATGAGCTCAAAAACATTTGAAATAAACCATTGTATTCAATTTCCGCATCTTTTTTCATTTGATTGGGAATGGCCATAAAATCATCGACCAGACCGGTTACCGCTATAAAAAACGATTGGTTCATTGCCTGGATGGGTGTAAAGTAAACATACCACTCTTTATCATTAAAAGAATAATTTTGATGCCCTGTATGTCCAGCAATAATATCTTGTCTGGCTATCTCAACCAGGGGGCCAAAACTAGAATCCAAAATACATTTGTTGTCAATTCGTTTGTATGCTGGATGCGCCACAATGATACCATTCTGATCGACAATAAATGTATAACCCGACTTCCCATATACATGCTCATTTGTAATCGCTCGTATCATTTCCCAGTTAAGTTTCAGAACAACAATTCCCTGTAAGTTATCATTATAATATACTGGACTGGATAACCGGATAACTTCTTTATTGTTTTCGTTAAGAACACCGCTCTTGATATATTCATTTTTCTTTAATGCAGTGCTTTGCGCAAACCATTTTTTTTGAGAATAGTTTTGTGAATTATGGATACATTTTCCTTCATAAAGAGAGACAACTGATTTTCCTTTGCAATCAATAAAATGTAATTGATTAAACATATGAAAAGATTGGCCTTTAACTGAAATAACTGAACTATGATATAAATTTAGCATCTCATTTTTGAGTAATATTAAATTTTTTTGATATTCTGTTTCAATCGTTTCAGTTAAATCACCGGTTGTGCAGATAATCCAATTTCTTTGTGAAAAGCGTTGACAGGCAAAGAATTGAGTATAGTCTTTATTGATATATATTGGAATTTCTTTACTTTCAGAAGATTGATTTAGAATTTTATTAAAAATTTCAGCATCTGTATGAGATAACAAACTCTTTCCTATCGTTTGTTTGTCATGATGGATAAGGTATTGGCCATTCGTACTGATTACAAATGAATTCCCCTTTGAACTGAATTTTGTCTTTTTGATGGTATTTGACAATAATGAATCTTTTGCAGGGACGCCTATAAAGAATGCACCGATCAGGAAACCAGAATCATTATAAATAGATTGATAATAAGAAATGTAATCTTCATGGACTTCGGTTGTAATCCCTTCAAAAGAATCTTTTTCTTGAAGTGAAGCAATAACAGGGTTTGAAGTTCCATCTGGAAGAATGGCGGGAATATATGTTTCAATGCCGCGTTGACCATCATGGAATCTGATATTCGTTGCTATTCTCAACAAATCCCCTTGTTTATTCATTATTTGAAAGAGAGAACAGTTGATACCAGTCATTTCTTGAACATCATCGACAATTATTGAGAATTGATCTTCATATGAATATATTTTTTCAATGGTAACAGGACCAACATTAAACGCTGGTAGCTTTAAATCAACTGTTTTCTTTGTAAATTGGTTTTTGCATTTCCATTGAACCAGACGATTTGCCGATAAATATACTTTTCCTCTATTTTGAATAATGTATTCAAGGGTGTATAGTCCCTGGCGAATTTTATTTTTGATCATATTAAATTGAATGTCACAGGTATTTTTAAGCCCTTTGACAATTTCACGCGCTTCATTAAATGACGCCTTACAAATGTTTTCCTTATCAGAATACAAAAGGGGAATAACCTGCGATTTTGCAAATCTTTCAACCATTTTTTCTGTTCGGAGAAGTATGGGTTGAATCGTCTCAATATCAGCTTTTATTCCTGTTTGAATGTTATTTTGAGCTTGCTCTCCTAGTTTTTTATAACTGTTCGATATTGTTTTATTGCTGAAAGAATTAAATGTATTGATAAAGAGTCCACCCAAAAATATCACTGGGAAAATCCCTAAAAACAAACTGATCATGATCAGCTTTCTTTTTAATGTAAGTGTTAAAAACATTGTTATAAATATTTACTCATATCCAATAGATAGGTATCCATATTAATGATTATTCTGAAAAGTTAACGACGCATTCATTGATATATTTATCAAGAATTGTGCCATATCATTTTTTTGAATAGAGAAAAAAATGCGAATTGTATAAGTTTTTATATTCAATGAATTTTTTCTTGAAAATTTTTGTAAACAACCACATTCCAAATTGCTCCGATTCATCTTTATTTTTTTAGAACCAAAAGGGTCATTTTTTTTTAGCGATGGCAAGATAATTGCTATATAAAAATATACATAACAATTAATACAATTTGAGGCAATGTAACAAATGATAAATATTGCAGAATTTAACATCACATCAAAACTGTTTGAAAGTGATCGTACTGAAGTTTTTAGAGGTAAAGATCAACAGC
>Ga0272440_1003695_pt1 | contig 11312 bp, 16 predicted proteins | sample SSMMMBAug17_FD_192440 | JGI IMG/M metagenome (GOLD analysis project Ga0272440, IMG submission 192440) | Marine sediment archaeal communities from Little Sippewissett salt marsh, Falmouth, MA, United States - SSM-MMB-Aug17 | ecosystem: Environmental > Aquatic > Marine > Wetlands > Sediment ... | reverse complement strand
ACATACTATATAATTATAATCCTCAATATTTGATAAAAGCCATTCGTTATTTTGAATTAATACTGAAGTGTCTAAAACTAAGTTGTTATCCAAATTATTATCATTCCCTTCAAGTTTATAGTTTTTCCAAATTGTCCATTACTGCGTAATTTTTCTTATTTCTCATTCTAATAACCAAATTCTCACTTATCGCCTTCGCAACAGCATCTTCAAATTTTAGCTTGGGAAATTTCTCTTTTAGTACACGTTTGAGTGCATTGCTTTTCATTTTTTTCATAATTCATTCCTTTTCATATTTTATTTTAAATATGCTAATCCAATACATATAGCCTCTGCTCTATCATCTTCATCTTGACTTAACATTAAACCTAATTCTGAATTTACATATCTAATAGCTTGAAACTTTTGATATTCTCTGTTTGTTTTAAAATCTAACGATTCTTTATTGGATTTACTCTTTTTCTTAAAGCCCAATTCTTTTCTCCAAGATGTAGGCATGTACATTACGAATCCATAATCTTCAATAAAAGCCATGCTCATTATCGCACCTTGAAGCCAACATAAAAGCTTGGTAACTTGAATATTAACTTTTTGAAAAGTATCTTCGAATATAAAACTATCTATATCATATTCTTTTGCTTTGTTGTTTATCTTTACATAAATTTCTTCAATTCGTTTCATGGAATCCTTGTCATTACTTATAAAAACACCACTTTCAATCAATTTTCCACTATCGAATATCGCATATCCACATTTTTTCGTAGCTTGGTCTAGAGACATTATTCTACTCATAATACTCATCTTCTTCTAAGTAATCTTCTGGCTGAATAAAACCAATTGCATGTGTATCAATCTGCTCTTGTGAACCAACCAAGTTATTAATCTCAATCTGTGCCTTTGTAGCCGATAGCGTCTGTTTATTTGTTAGCCAAGTGATTACCATATCAGCAAGGTCTAATCCATACCTAAAAACGAATCCGCCAAATAAGAATATAATTAGATTTTTATTTTTCATAAGTTTTCACCTTTCATGGTTATTTTCTTCCCATTAAAACAAGCCTACGGCTTTCACCAATAGACTTGTCTAAAAAGGAGATAGTTGCAGACATCGGATTTGAACCGACACTCTCTGGGGTATGAACCCAGTGACTTACCATTTGTCCAATCTGCTACATAAACATGAATGATATTCTACATTTTTACATCCCTGTCATTCTCAGAGGATTAACATATATGTGAGTAATATTCTAAAAAGAGAACAGGCGATAGAACCTATTGAAATATTTTTCTGGTTGGTGATTCTTCCCTGTCTCTCTCTTTATTACTTTTAAAATGAAGACGGAATTAACATCCTTTAATTGTTAAACTATAGTAATAATCAGACATTTTTCCGTCTTCTCTCTTCATATATACAATATACCCCCTATACCTATAAGCCTAGCAATAGCAAGGGTTTGCGAGGTATAGATAATGTCTAGTGCTATTTATTTTCATGATAACTTTTTAATTTTGAATTTCTGTGTGATTCTTCTGCGCAATATTTGCAGAATTTTTTAGGCTTTGTTTTTCCATTTTTGATTATCTTTCCACACTCCTCACATCTTTTAAAACAACCTTCACCTATATAATTATCGAATTCGTAAATGTAATCATCAATAAAGTCAATTTTTAATTCATAGTTACTTTCATTACACTCATCATCTAAGAATAAAACTTTTCTAAATAAATTTCCCTTAGAATGAACATTCTTTAATTCTAAGTATCCAGCTCTAATTAATTTTCCAACCATAATCTCTTTGTCTAACTTTGAGTATTTCTTGCTACTTATAGCTTCTCCGAATAAAACGCCTGTCTTTTTATATACATTGTGCCCAAATGGTATTTCATTTCCATCTTCATTGAATTTTTCTCCTCTTTTTGCGTCTTCGACTTTGGCATTAAATAAAAAGGCAAAAGCTAACCTCTGTAAAGTGAGAGTTTCTAATTCTAAAATTTTATCTAGTTCTTTTTTTGAGACATAGACAGAATCGACAACTTTGAATTTGTATTTATTCTTTCTGCATTTATCAACTATTGACTCAACATCTTTGATATGTTTTACAGCGTTATAGTCTCTTATAATACCACTAGATAGTATTGATTCAATATCAGAAATTATACTTCTTCTTTCTTTACCGTCTAGCGAAACTTGTTCTTTTGCCAAAAGCCAAATTGCTTTAATTGCCCCACATGTTTTATTTTTTTTATCCTTTAATTGTTTTAATTCATCTAACTCGTTAATAATCATTCTAAACCTCCTTCGAATATATAGAAAAGTTTTCACCAAAATATTCTATATCACCATCTTCATCTTTTTCTATGTAAAACATCTTTCTATCATTGTTATTTAGTAAGTTTTCAATTATTTGATTTCCAAATATATCCCAAGCAAAATTTTTGCTATTATTACTCGTGTAGCAAACATCAATAACTGAATTACATAACTTTTCTTCGTCTTCGCATAAATCAAAACACTTTTTTCTAAATTCATCATTTAGCTCAAGAATAAAACTACACTTTTCCTTTTTTCTATCTTTGTGGCTTCTAATAGACTCTTTTTTAAGTTCTTTTGTTTTGTTTTGTATCTTTTTATTATACTCATTATATAAGTTCTTAATCTCTGCGAAAAGTTTAGAATCATATTCTTTGTCTGTTTTGAGCATTGATATATTAAATCCAACCATTTTTTTATTATCTATCTTTATATTTTCTAGCTCACACTCAACATATCTGCAAATCCTATTCATCGTTCCATTATGATTTGAAACTGGGAAATGAGAATAATACTCATTAACAAACTTAGATTCTTCTTCAGTTTTATTGTTTGACATCAAAATTTCGTTCAATGGTTTTAAGAATGTATTAACACAAATAGTTTCTTGTTTTTCAATGTAATTTTTATATTGTCTCATTAAGTCTTCATAAATATAAATCATAAAGTACGGTTTTTCTTTGGCTAGTATTGACAAGTTAAATTTGTCGTCTTCGCTAAATGAGTAGGATATTTTCTTTTGTCCATTTTCATCAAAACTTTCTATTTTTTCACCTATTTCATTTTTGCTATACCAATATTTAGGCATCTCGCTAACTTCTATACCTTTTAAAGAATCTATTTCCATTTGCTGATAAAGTTGTATATATCTTATTCTGGCATCCAATTCTTTATATTGCTCTGAATCTTTTTCAAATAAACTCTTTAAGTCAGCCATAGTTGCTCCTTTGTTTGTAATAGAACCTATTTTATTACTGAACCCTTTTTTGTTTGCGTTGTGAAAATCATCAAAATTAGGAATTATTTTTTCTCCATTTTTCTGAACACATACTATTGATTTTGTTTCTAATACATTTTTTAAAAATACTTCATTATTTGTTGTGAATAGCAAATCGCCATCGACACTAAATCCAATATTTCTATTGGTGTGCACTATATCTTAACTAGCGTTCCGATGTTTCCTAGTCCTCGGAGTTTCGGGGTGTCACCCTACTCTACTTGGTTACTCACAAGTTTTCTTTCACACTTGTTACCCTTTCGATAGTCTCTGCACTGACTTTATTTAAAGCCTAGCTCAGTATTGGCTTATGTTCCCACTTAGCGTCCACTGAATTAACCGAGTTTTGTTTTAGGTGCTGACCCCAATTCTGCCATCAAATCAGCACCGTTTAATGTGTGTGTTGTTGTATCCCACGTATTTATTACGCTACAACCTTTCATATGTTTATACCAATATTCACACTCTTTATTTTTAGATAAATTTAATTTTACGATATTATTAATTGAACTCATTGGTGCTCTCAAAGCAACAACTTCGTTAATATCTTTTTTGTTCCAATAATCCATGTACATTTCGCCAGCGTTCAAAAGTCCTGTTATTTCTTGACCAAACATACTTTGGCATAGAGCATATGGGTCACCAGATAATATACTAAAATTTCCTTTTACATTTAACTTACCGAACTTTGCTTCAGTCATTGTTTTTTTAATCATTGAATTTATTCTATTTTTTACATATGGGTCATACATCATATCTGGATTAATCATAATCGCTTTTATAAAATCATCTTCATAATGGTCTATTTTATCATATGTCATTTTTGTCCCACGAAGATATAAGAGTTTTTCTTCCCACCCACCATTTACAATCTTGTCAATTAATTGCAACGTAGGACTGCATAATTCTTCGATATCGTCATTTGATAGGTCTAGTGGTTGTATGAACTGATAATTCAAACTTCTAACATCATCATTCTTTTCTTTTTGTATTTTTGTTATACAAAATTGATGGTCATTCTTTTTGCAATTTTCAATATAGTCTTCAACGCTATCGTATGAATCCCATAGTTTTAACATGCTTGAAGTCAGAATAAAATCGGCATCGTATACAGTTTGCTCTTTCTTCCAAACGTCTAAAACTTTATAATTACCATTGTTCTTTTTTAATGCAAAATCTTTAAAATCAAATACAACAAGTGCTCCTTTGCAAAAACTATTTCTAACAATAAAACAAGAAGGCACGTAATCCAACTCCAAATTTTCAGCCCATTTTTGAGCAAATTCTGGGCTTATTAATCCGAACCCATCATTGGTTGATAATTTAATTGGATAGTCATCAATAATCTTCTCAGTTGGTCTTTCATTGTCGTCTATATTTAACTCTATTACACTATCGGTAAATTCTACTTCGCAATCATTAACTACAATAAATTTGTCTGGTTGCGGTATTTGATTACTTACACTCATATCTAGTGCTTTGTATGCCTGTAGTTTACTTGGTATGAACTTTTTATCCATATCTCTACCGTTGTCTACTCTTTTTGTAGCCCACTCGTATAAGTCTTTTCTTATGTAAAAAACAGTGGAATTTTTTACGCCACCAGTTGTTCCTATATATTCTACATATCTAATGTCATTAACCAAGAAACCTTTTTCACTATTGTTTTGCTTTGGTGTTTCATTCAGTTTATCATAGTAATTTGTAGATTCTATTTCGACGGAAATAATTGCGTTTAGTATCTGGTATTTTTTTCTATCTCTTTTTGAAAATATGTCATTTACTGTTTGACCACCAATATTATATATGTCATTTGTAATATTTTGACTATCACAATATCTTTTAAGAGACCTAGAAAATTGACTAGAACCAAGCGAAATAATCTCATCGTTATCTCTTGCTTGTTCAAAGTTTAATTTAATGTTCTTTTTTGCTTTTTTTATGTGTGATGTTTTTATTTTAAGTATTAATAGCTGTGAATCTTTAAGTTTCATTTATACCTCCTTTTATAATTTTATATTCTATAGGTTATTCCAAGTATGTCTTTTGCATATATGATTATATGTAGACCATTTACTTTTTCTCTGCTCATATGTCCAATCTGGATGAAACATTTTTATAATATTCATTATTGACATTCCGTTATCGTACATTTCTCTTATAAGCAGGACATCTTTTTCTGTAAAAGTTGCTCTACCATTCAACACACCAACCCTTGCACCGTCTTGGTTTCCACATTCATATGATTTTTTTACATTATCCACATGTGTTAAATATTGCAAATTTGATATGTGGTTATTTTGTCTGTTATTATCCTTATGGTCTACATCATAAGTAACTTTGTTATAATCATATGGCTTTTCTAAAAACGTTAGTGCCATAACTTTATGAACTCTCATTGATTTTCTGCGGTTCATTTTCCCATAGGTTATAGTTGGATAACCATCATCATCTAATCTTTGCTTTATTACTTTTCCCCTTGCCAAACCTATTATTGTAGAATCTTCAAAAACCTCATACTCTAATCCACCAAAGTTCATTATTTTACTTTTCATTTTCTACACCCCAAAAATATTACAAAGCCAACTTAGACCTTCTCTATAAAATTCTTCTAAATCATTTTCATGGTCGATTATGCCAAGATAAACACTCTCGGCTATTCCAAAGTCCTCAACCAATTCTTTTAAACTTTCCAAACTGTCCCCTATCTTATAATTGTTCTCTAATACCAAATTCATTTTTCCTTCTCCCTTTCGTTATAGTTTATTTTTCTGTGCTTTTTGTTTGAGTAAATTCTAGACTTCATACAATCACCACCTTTGGTTATATTATACCATATAGTTAATTATTTGTCAACACTTTTTTGTAAAAATATCACCACTGTGTTTTTAGCTCTATATAAATTTTTAAGCCATTCTAATTTCGGTTTAGTCACATAATACCTAAAATGGATTTTAGCAACTAATTCGCTTCTCAGAAGTTAAAAATACCCAAGAAACGAATGTTGTTATATTTATTACCTATCCCACATTTTTATATATTTATCCCAAAGACCTAAAAAGTAAATAATTCTATCAGTATCTTTGATTTTATTTCGTCTACGAACTTCTTCTGTGATTTTGTATTTTTCACAAAACTCATCGTTTTTCTCAGAAACATCTCTTGCAACTTGTAAAGTATCTTTTCCACCAAATTCAACGACTCCGTAAACTGATTGTCTAGCTTGTTTTAATTTTTCCATTTCTTCTTGTGGCACAACTGCTTTTCTATTGTTTGACCAATCAAGATAATCTCTATGGAACGGATGTTTATTAGATGGAATTACTCCTTTTTTATTTTTTTTATTTCTTCTAGGTTCTAAAAAATCCAATAATTCAAAATCATCACACTTGAAGTACATTTCTGTATCGCCATCGATAAAATCATATAGTCTACCGTCTTTTTTAATCTTTTCAAGCATTAGTTCATTGTTAAACATCTGTTTTGGCTTTTTGTCTTTATCCTCGCCCATGTAAGTGTAATCACTTTCATCTCCAATATGATTGTTATAAAATTCACGAAGTTTGTTCCATCTTGCAGTAGATAGTTCTACTTCATAAGTATGTTTTCTATAATTATATTTTTCGGCAGTATAGCAGAAGATTTTATTGCCATCCTTACAATTGACGAATACGTCTCTATGGATGTATTCTTCGGTTATTTTTTGATTGCCATTCTCATTTAAAATAGGAATTCTTGGTGGTTTCCATGAACTCGTTGCATCTTTTGGCTTTTTTACCGTTTCATCACGCAAATATTCCCCACCTTTTGTTTCGTAATGATAAACTCTTTCTTTTGGAAACGAATTCGTTTTCTTATCTACTGAGCCTCTCACTTCATATCCTTCTTTTTGTAATTTTGTATACCATGCCATTTATTTTCTCCTTTTCTTAAATTTCCAAGCTAACGATTGTTAGTTTAGCTTCTATATTTTAAATCTATAAACATATTATACCACGTAATTATTCATTTGTCAACACTTTTTCGCACGAATCTAAGATTTCTTCCAACGATTTCGGTGTGTAATCCATATAGGAACACATTGATGAATATAATTTTATAGGGATTTTATCTTTGTATTTGTTTGCGATTTCTAAAATATGCTTAGTCTTTTCTTTGATATATATGTCTTTTGCCTCAGATAAATTTTCATATGAACCAAAATAAATACTTTTTCCATATTTCCATATATAAACTAGATATCGTATTGTTACGCAATTCTTATTTTTTCTAATAGTTTTACTTATTCCTGTAGAAACTTTATTATTATTATTATTTTCAAAACCTTTAAAAATTTGATTTATATACGAAGGAACATATATACAAGTGTCTGGAGAATAAATCTTATTACCTTTTATCAAAATATCTTTATCCAATTCCATCTTTTCGTCTTCAACCTTATAATAATTATCATTATACCATTTAGCAAAGTTCTGAAAATTATGCCATTCCTCACAAACAGAGCAACCTTTATAAGTAGGACAATCTTTTTGCCTATTTTTATTGTAACATCTATATATCATACTTTTCCATGTATCATAGCGTTTAGAATTCCCAAATTCATCCAAAGCTTTATAATCACCTTGTCCAATATAGCCAACTCCACATATGGTTGGTAGCATTCTATTTAATATATTTCCTTTGACAAAATTTTGGTACATTGAATGTTCTATTGTTCCATCTTCAAATCTAACTAATATATCATTACACCCTTTATATTTTATGATTTCCATCATTTGACCATTTTTATTTAACTTCTTTTCACCTAGTCTATCAATATACTTTCCTATAACTTTCAACCCCTTTCAATATCCAATCTAGCTCTCTTGGTGTATAATTCATATAAGGCATCATACAGCCCACATTATAAATTTTCATTGGGAATGAATTTGTGTTATTATTTTTTATGAAATTTTCGACCATTTTGTTTTCTTCGCTTAAATGGGTGTGCCCATGCAAATGTATGTTCCTACCTGCGAAACTTCCATTATAGGCAATAATTGGGTAATGTGATAAGATAACTTTATTCTCGCCATCTTTAACCTCTTCATAATCCACTATTTTCACAAAACACTTTTGATACTCTTTGCTATGTGTTCTATCATGGTTTCCTTTTATTAGTATTTTTTGACCATTCAGTCTGTTTATTATACTAATTTCTCTGGTTTTCCATAGAAAATCACCAAGTATATAGACAATATCTCCTTTGTCGACTGCGTTATTCCAGTTTGTTACTAGTTGCTCATCCATCTCTTTGACTGTTTTAAATGGTCTATTATCAAATTTAATTACATTTTCATGTCCAAAGTGCGTGTCTGCGATGTAAAACTTTTTATTCATTTTATCCCTCGCTTTCTGATTTCATATACATTATGTCCTTGAGCACCTTCAGCAGTCAAGTTGACGATTTCGCAAAGACATGGTTTGCATACATCTAATTTTTGTTGACTATAGTATGGCGATACATGTTTTCCTTCGTTTTGTTCTGTTAAAAATTCAACAGGATAGTTAATTTCCATTACCTCCACTTCTTTACCACATATGTCACATATTGTTATAGTTACTTGTTTTTTCATTTTTTTCTCCTCCGTCATTATATATCCAATTGGATATGGTGCTCCGTTCTCTTGTTCCAATATTAAAATAAAGTAATCTGGATGGTCTTTCCCACCATATTGTGATAATGTGAATTTATCTTCAGTAATCCAACCTTCAAATCCATCATTAGCTTCGGTAATCAGATATCTGACGCATTCGAGTAAATCATCAAATTCTAATGTTTGTTCTTCTCTGTGCCCGTGATAGAAAAAACAATATTTTTTATTTCCTTTTTCGCCACTACATACACGGTTGTGCTGTGGGCAGTTTTTACATAGTTTCATATTTCTCTCCTTTTAATTTGTATTTCGGCTTCCACCGTTAATGCTATTATACCACATGGACGATGGCGTGTCAATAGTAAGTTTAAGTTTTTTTGAAAAAGTTTTGTTATTTTTATTGTTGACAGATTAATTTTTATATGTTATAATAGGTTTACCGATTTTAAATCGAGAAACTATATGGAAGGAGAAAGATATGAATGAAATTATGCAAGATATTATTATGAATTTTACAGAACAAGAAGAAGAAATGCACAGAATGGCATTAGTTAAAGAATTAACGAAGATTTATGATATTCCATTTGAAACTTATTCAAACAGAGAATTGGTTGATTGGGTAAAAGAAAATGATATTATTGTTGTGAAAGACGGTGGGGAAATTAATTACGATTGCGATTTTGATAGTGTTTCATGCAAGGCGACTGCCACTATGAGATTTTCACCTATTGAAATAAAATTATATAAAAGAATTGGAGGGAAATAATGGAAAGATATTTATGTAAAGCAAAAACAGAAAAAAATGATGAATGTGTAATAGGTTATGCTTTGGCTGGCAAAAGGTCTATAAGTTATACAGAAAAAGAAAATGTTGCAGTTATTATTACTAATTTAAACCTACTAAGCAATAATGGATTAAATACAATGACTAGTTTTGTAGTTAAAAGGCATACATTATCTCAATGCACAGGAAGGAAGGACGGGAATGGCAAACTTATATTCGAGGGAGATTATTTCTGGATAGAGAATGCCGAGGGCGAGATTGGTGTTATTTATTGGTATGGCATGAAGTGGTGCGTTAGAAGTGTTCCGAATACAGTTGAAAACGAATGCGTTCCAGATTTTGATACTACAATTGAGATTTATGAATTAGAAGAATTTTACAGCAGAGAAATAGGAATTGTTGGGAATGTTCACGATTACAAAGGAGAAAATAATGGAAGAGAATAAAAAGAAATATGTATCAATACCAAGAAATTATGTTTTAAATAGTGATTCATTAATAAGCAAATATAAGGTAAAGGAAATAGTTTATTTTCACATAAACTTATTGAACTTGAGGTCTAGGTTTTCAAACGTATGTTGTTCAATTAATCAATTGTTATTTAAAATGAAATGGAATAAGAGAAGTGAAAATGTAGACAAGGTTAGGTATATGCTTGAATGTTTGATTAAAGAAAAGATTATCAAAAATATAGATAGTCTACCTAAGAGTAATTCAGCTTTTTTTGATTTTACATACGAACCCGATGAAGATAAATACACTTTGTTGGACTATGATATTTATAACAAATTATTAACAGGCGATAGAATCAACTACAATAAGTTAAATCTATACTGCTATATTCTTATAAGGTCTTATACACTTCCGAGTGGAAAGGTTTATTATATTGAGAATAAGTTTGAAACTTGTAGTCCTAAAATGGAAAACTTCTCTGAATCACTTGACTTAAATAGAAAAACGGTGAAGAAAATAGTAGAAGAACTTTTTGAAGAAGAGCTTATTTATTATGAAAATGCTGGGAAATATACAGTAAACGATTCAATTTTTGCGTGTCCAAACACTTATATAACTTGTGACAAATTAGATTATAAAAAACAGATTGATGAGGCTATAAAATTTTTCAGAAATAGTAGTACCGAAAGAGGATTTCAATGGCTACCTAAAAAAAGGCAAAATATCAAAAAATAAACAGTTTTTTCCATCAGACATGGAAATTTTTGTTGCATATACGACAAAAAGGTAGCATAAATAAGTATATTATTACATTAGTAAATATATTCTTATTATTAAGTAATCTAGGCAAAAAATAAATTTTTTGCTTTTTCAATACAATATTTTGACGATTTCGAAGAGAGGAAGTGTTATGGAAAGTAGAAAAGAAATTACCAAGAAATTAAATGACAGATTGTTGTCTAATGTAAAACCTATGGAAGAATTTATGTGCTCTGAGGTTACCATTGGAATTGGTGGTAAACAAAGAGTTGATTTTATGAGTATAGATACTAAACATGTAGTTAAATGTTATGAAGTTAAGAGTTGCAAAGAAGATTTTTATTCAAAAGCTAAACATACATTTGTTGGTCA
>Ga0272440_1003694_pt1 | contig 11313 bp, 7 predicted proteins | sample SSMMMBAug17_FD_192440 | JGI IMG/M metagenome (GOLD analysis project Ga0272440, IMG submission 192440) | Marine sediment archaeal communities from Little Sippewissett salt marsh, Falmouth, MA, United States - SSM-MMB-Aug17 | ecosystem: Environmental > Aquatic > Marine > Wetlands > Sediment ... | reverse complement strand
TCGCCCATCGTACATAGGAACGAAAGCGTTATTAGTTCGAGGGCGAACATAAGGTTCGCCCCTACATCGGGCTGGCACATAAGTAAATGGGGTACTTATTTTCCGAGCATTCCTAAGCATATTTTTAACCTCCTGGTAATATTTTTCTAAAGCATGTTTATCCAGTATTTTATTACATAAAACAAGAGTTGAAATAATCCATTTTTCAAATATCTGATCATTTTTCAACAAATCAATTTCATAATCAATTACCTCTCTGGCCAGTTTATTTCTGTCAATCTCTTCATCCTGTCCATACAATGGAATAAAGACCAGCTCAATGAGACCTAAAAGAGGTTGCCAATAAATGGGGACGTTTTTTTTAGCGCATTCCTTGTTTGTTAAAAAAGGGCGCTAAAGCGCCCTTGATAACTTACTACGATGTTTTGTTGATTACAAATTTTTCAACAAATCCAAAATCTCATTCAGACTCATCTTGATTGTCTTTCCAAAAATGATGACATTCACCTCGAGATTTTCACATGTTGTTTCAGAAAAATCTAATACCATTTTATCAATCGTAATTGTGCCAGAGGTTGGTATACCGCATGTCAGATCAAACTCGACATTTTCAATTTCACAATAAAAGGCCTGTCCATTTTTAGTGAATTCGACAGTACCATTCAAACCTTCGTTTTGCGTATATGAAATATCGGATACAACAGAATAGGCATCCCCATTTATCATCAATGTGTCAGTCCCCTGCCGATTGATAATCACCGGTTTACCAATGCCATTAATAACCCTCAATGTGCCATCCAAAATGTTATCACAGATTCGCAGATTGTTCGCTGTTTGAGTATATATGAGGTTTAAATTTTCTCGGGCAATATCGATTTGAATGTCGCCATCAATTGTGCAATCACCATTATCAAATGATAGGGTATCGTAATCTATTATAATATTTCCTTGATCAACAGATATTTTGACTGAACCTGTAATATTATCGCATGTTCCATTGAAAGTATAACCAATGCTTGATGGAAAAATTTTTGCAGTGCCACAGGTGAAATCACCGGATGTAAAACTTTTAATAATGTCTATAATATCAAAAGATTCCACTTGAAAAAGTTTTGTCAATGATGGCACCACCGACATTTTTTTTAGCATTTCAATGTCAGAACCATGTTTTGATACAACAAGTGTCGCAAGCTGGTTTATTTTTCCAAGAATGTCTTGATACTCGTCTGAAATACGATTTGAAATCATTTCAATTTTTACGTTGATACCATCAAGGATGCCATTGATTGTCCTGTTTTCACAGGATAATTCATCAAAATTAACCTCAAATTCATTGATTTGCATCGTGCCAGAAAGTGGCAACCCGCATTTTTCTTCAATTTTGACCGCATTGAAATTGCAGGTGTAAGCTTTGCCCATAATCGGAATTGTAACAAAACCATTCAATCCGGATTCTTTCTCATATGTTATGGTGGATGGAATCTGCATATTCACGTTGCGAAATATGGCCTCAAGGATCTTTGTTGTTTGCGCTGATGTCAGATTACCGGTAATTCTATTATATGTAATGTCGTAGGAATCGTTTAATGTTAATTTTCCACAAACAGACATGTTTTCAAAGGTAAGATTTGCATGGATAAGGGGATACTCAGATGTCAACGTTATAATTGTTTTGCCACTCACAAGACAGTCTTTAATGAAAAGATTTTCAAACAACAGCGTCAAACTTTGGTCTGAAATGTTTGGAATAGCTCTTATCGTACCGGTAATATTATAGCAGTCTGGCTTTGCCTGAAAGTTATAGATAATTGCTATGCCATCGCTCGTATCAATAGATAGCGTACCGCATGAAGAAAAATCGATATTTTGAATAATCTGTTCTGGTTCTTTTACTGATCTGGATTGCGTTTGTTTCAAATTTTCGATTAATGTCGAAAGATCCATCTTTGAAAAAATGTCTGTCAGTCTTTCAATAAAATTAATATCTTCATTACTGCCAGATATCAGCGATGTCGAAAAATTGGCAATTTGTTGCGCGAAGTCTTTTGCTCCCTGTTGGATTTTATTTGCTGTCAATTTCAGGTTCACCGGAACATCATTGATCAGATACTTGACCACTGGATTGTCTTTTGAAAATTGTTCTTTAAATACAAGCTTGATATCATTGATATCCATGCTGCCAATTGAAGGCAAGCCATTCATGGGGTCTGTAAAATAATTATTGAACTGAGAATTGTATGTCTGACCATTTAATGTCATGTTAGAAATCCCAGAAAAGCCAGACAATTTATCATAGAACGCTTTAAATTTTGTTTGTATTTCATTGCCATCGATAACATATGCCTGAACTTTTTCTTTGAAATCCACAGAAGAAAGCAGACCGCTGATTTTGTTAAAAGAAATGGTGTAGTCGCCTTCAATGGGATGATCATTGATGGACATATTTTCAAAGGTCAGATCTGCCGAAACAGTTTCATCTATCTGAGTTATTGAAACAGTAACCTTGCCATCAATAGGACAATTATCCTGTGCCACATTGTCAAATTCTAATATATAACTATCCTCAGTGACAGATATATGAATACTGCCTTTCATTCCCAGACACAGGGGCTTATCATTAAACGTAATAATCACACCATTTTCATTTTGTGAAATATCAGCACATGAAATACCAGCCTGCGTCAGAAAATCGAACAGGCCTGGTGTTTGATTTCTTTTTTGGGGCTGCGGGGGCGGAAGTGGAATCATTGCCAAAACAGATGAGAGATGTTCAAGGCTTGCAACATCGTTTTGCGCATCAGATAATGCCCTGGTATTGAAATTGACAACCTTTTCAACATCTTTAACCTGTTGTTCTGGTGTTTGCGTCAGATCTGCAACGGCTTTCAATGCAGCCAAAGCCTCTTCCATACCAATTTTGCAATCACCATTGATATCTCCCTTGATACAGGGTTGATCTTCTGCCCATACAAAGGTTGTAAGGGCCATGAACAAAGTAAATATAAACAATACATTTTTTTTCATTTTTGCCTCCTTTGGCTTTTATCTTTTGTTTTCATATTTAAAAAGGCCAGATACAAAATGTATTGCGACGCTTGAGATCATTTTCACATTGATTGAGCTGCCTTGCATACATGACTGCACGTTGTTGTACCTGACGTGCTTTTTTTATCAGCCAGGCTTTTCGGCGATAGGTTCGCCGCAAATACCCTTTTTGTCCTTCATGATATGCCAGATATTGGCGAAAGGCATCATTTTTCTGAACGCCGCATTCAACACTTGTTTTATGGCAATACCAACCCACAAAATCAATGGCATCATGGAAATCATCTCTGTCAGCGCCATATCTTCGTGTGGATGTCTGGTATGTTTTCCAGGTTGAATCAATTGCCTGCGCATATCCATATGCAGAACTTAATCGCGGGCCGGGGAGAAAAAACAAACATGTTCGTCGCGGCGGACGTGCATCAGACCTGTAACTGGACTCATAGTAAATAATTGACATCGCCACTGATATGGGAACCCCCCATCGCTTGCGAGATTCACTTGCACTATTGTACCACTGTCTTTGTTCTTTGAATATCTGGCAAAGATTATTTTTATTGCGTGGTTCATATGATGAAAAAGTGCAAGATGTTGTTAAACTAATCAACATCAAAACGATACTTATTCGGATATGCTTCTTTTTCAATACCATGATATTTTTTAGCGTATAATGGGTGACAATTCCACGCGACGATTCAGTGATTTGCCCTCTTCAGTATCATTGTTTGAAACTGGCTTTGTTTCACCATATCCTGTTGATGTAAGACGATCTGCTGAAACCCCTTTAGAAATCAAATAATTCATGACAGTCATCGCACGATTTCTGGATAACTCGTAGTTATGATCTGCAGAGCCTGTACTGTCAGTGTGTCCCTGAATTTCCATCCACAGATTGGGATTGTTTTTTAAAATTGCAACAACTTCATTCAAGTAAGGTATCATTTCATCTCTTAAGTCCCATGCGTCAGAATGAAAGTGGATGTTGCCAAGTATCCAGCATCCATTGATAGTCACACGAGCTCCTGCGGGCGTATTGGGACAAATATCTTTATCATCAGTGATACCATCACCATCCTTATCTTGATGGCGAATCCGCGATAAAAAGACCTGATTCACATAAGTGGCCATGTTATCCGGAGAATAAATATTATCCGCATGTTTCGCAAAGCCCTGTCCGGCTGTTTGGACAAGATTATTCATAAATAATTGATGTTTACTATCAAGAATGATTGGATACAAACTAAAACTCCGGCCATAATGATTTTTCAATTTTTTTACAGCATCAATCGTTTTTGTCTCATTGACATCACCATCAGTAATAAAAATAATTGAAATATGTCCTGAAGCATTTCTGTAATCTTTCATGACATTGATGAGGGCAAGATCCAATGAGCTCATGCCACCAACAAACCCAATTGAATCAATGGCATCGTTTAAGGCTTTCTCATCTTGCGACAATGGCCCATAGACCAGATCGGAACGATATTCTATTGGCCTTCGCGTATGACCGAATGTTCGCAAGGCAGTTTTGATATGCATTTTGGGCATGGTATGATTGATACGTCTTAAAACTGACCTGGCGTATGCCAGCTTGTTTTTTCCATGCATATCAGTTGCCATGGACTGAGATGCATCCAGAATAAACATGACATTATCGGTCTGCTGAATAAATGGACCTTTGATATTTACCGGCTGAAATGCTTCATCCAAAGATTTGGGCGCATGCGCCTGACATCCGATAAAACAAACACTTAACAGAATAATAAAACCAAAAAACTTTTTAAAAAACATTAAATCCTCCTTGAAAAAATAAAGTTACCATCGGGCAAAATGATCTTCAGCCCATCCCGGGCAATTATTGATTGAAATCATTTCGCCGGTATCAGTTTGTAGATGTCCGGAAAAACGTCCCATGAGTTGTGTAAACTTTGATACGACAAGCAATGCATTCATATCTTCGGAACGATGACAGTCTGCTGAAAAAGTCAGGTGAATTTTTTCATCATAAGATCGAATGGTCCAGGGTTGATACAGATCCTTTTTATTATAATTGAATTGTACCATGTCAATTTTGGTCATTTGATTGCCAACAACAAAAAAATTTTCAGTAAAACTCGTTTCATTCACCCCGCATGACAGATTTAACCCCAAATACCGGTTATCATTCAAAGTTGTCGCAATGGATGCCCAGTTCCAGAAGGTTTCTCTTTGCATATACCCTGTCGTCCAATCAATCATTGCCATTGAATGTGGCGACTGGATAGAAAAATTTTTTCCATTAATGACAATATTGCCAGATACTGTGACAGGTGTTGTTTTTTGTGTATAAACCCAACCATTGTAACCAGCGCGTGAACATAATCGAAAGGGATTTGTTTGTGAGAAATCCAATGAAATATCCAAATTCATATGAGATGTTTTTGCTGTAAAGTGCCCCTGATCTGATTCTGCGATAAAACGCTTTGTTTGAAAGCTACTGCGGCATTGGTCTGGCCGAGAATCAATTTTTACCACATGGGGTAAGGCCAACTGCTGGTCTTCAATCATTTGACCGGTACTTCGATCATAAGCGTACAGAAAGGCTTTGGCGATGTATTTTAAGTCGATTACTGCCAACCCAATAAAGAGATCGTTGGATGAAATCCCCAAAAAAACAAACTGATTGACAAAAAAAGGCCGCACCATTTGGGGTAACTGATATCCACTTATGAATTGAAAGGGAAAATCCTGATAATTGACATTTTCAACCGGTGTATAGAATATGCCATATGAAACATTTCCTTCAGAATCTACAATTGTATTTTTCATCATGTTTTTCCTTATATCAAATAATTTTAAATAAATTGGATTAATTATTTTGTCAATGAAATTATCAATTTTCAAATATATGATACATTTAAAAATATCATTGCAATTTTTTAGTGTTCATAATAAAATTAAATGAAATACAATCAGATGGCAAAAACAATTAATAAAAAGAATAGGTTGAAAAAAATGAAAAATATCAAAGAAAAATTAAACGCATCACAATTTATTACCCTGGCAGAATTAACCCCGCCAAAGGGAACGAATACAGAACAATTTATCAGCAGTGCTGTAGCGGTGAAGAATAACGCTGATGCCTTCCTTATTCCGGACATTCCCAATGCAATTATGCGGATGAGTGGTTTTTCTGCGGCATGCCTGTTACAAAAAAATGGGCTATCATCCATTGTCCAGTTTAACTGCAGGGATCGAAATCAACTGGCATTGCAAGCGGATCTCTTGGGCGCTTATGCAAATGGATTCCAAACAGTGATGCTGGTTTCGGGTGAGGATCCCAAAACAGGAGATCATCATGAAGCTAAAGGTGTATTTGATGTGACTTTAGATGAATTGTTTGCAGCAACAAAAGCCATGTCAGAGGGGTTTGACATGGCCGGCATGGAACTGGATGGCGCTGCTGATTTTCTGGTGGGGGCACCATTGCAGATCAGTTCAAAAGTAAGTGAACGTTTTCAAATTAGAGATACGATTTCTTCATACATGGATGCCGGCGTTTCATTTTTTGTAACACAGCCTATTTTTAACCTTCAGATGTTATCCGATTTCTATGAATCTGTGAAAGATCTTCAGCCAAACATTTTTCCGACAGTCTTGTTATTGAAATCTCTAGGTATGGCCCGATATATGGCCAGAAATGTAGCATCAGTGGATATTCCGAATGAATTAATCAAGCAGATTCAAAAATCAAAAGATAAAAATAATGAATGCTTGCATATTTGCCGCCAAACGATGACATCGATAAAAGAAATGGGCTTGCAAGGCGTTGTTGTATCCACGATTGGATGGGAACATAAGCTTATCGATGTGTTGTCAAATGTCACATAAGCGGTGCGCATTATTCCCAAGATAACCAGCATGCCACCTGATGATCCTTTCCTACTGAAATCATGGATGGCATTTTCTGCTCACATTTCTCAATTTTTTTTGTACACCGGGGATGAAAGCGACAACCAGAAGGTGGATTTACGAGATCTGGAACCTGTCCTGAAATGGGTTTCAGATGGGTTGTCTGGGATTTTTTGGGAATGGTTTCAAGGAGTGCTTTTGTATAGGGGTGTTTAGGGTTATGGAAAATTTCTGGCACTAAACCAATCTCGCACATACTTCCCGCATACATCACAGCCAGTCGTGTACAGCACATGGCAGCCAGGCCAAGATCATGCGTAATGAATAATACTGACTGAATGCGTTGTTCCTTTTGTAATTGATTCAATAAAACAATTATCTGCGATTGAATGCTGACATCAAGGCTGGAAGTCGATTCATCAGAAATTAGCAGTGATGGCGATCCAGCCAGGGCAATGGCGATTAAAATTCGTTGTTTCATGCCACCAGACAATTGATGTGGATATTGTCGGGCAACAATTTCGGGTCTTGATATATCTAAGTCTTTTAACAACGCAATTGCATCTGAAAGATATTTTGCTTTTTTTTGTCTGTAGACAACAGGTAACCGGCGCTGCAAATATGCCTGAATCCCGCTAGGCTTCTCTTGAAGGTAATAAGCTTCAGCAATTTGATCGCCCACACGCATGATTGGATTAAGGGCCATGTCGGGTTCCTGAAATATCATGCCGATTGTCTGGCCACGAATTATTTGCATTTCTTTTTCACAACTTTTTACAATATCAATGGATGGTTCATTTCGGGTTGGTTTTAATACAATTCTGCCACTGCTTATTTTTCCAGGATGGGGGATCAGACCCATTAATGATCTTGATGTCACACTTTTTCCGCAACCTGATTCTCCGACCAATCCAAACGTTTCACCAAAACCAATGGAAAAGGTAACATCCTTCACAACATGAGCCAATCCACATTCTGTTTGAAAGTGAATGTTCAATTTGTTGACCTGGATCAATGATTGTAACGTATTCAAAGAGTTCATAACCAATCCCCAATCAGTATAAATCCACTCCAAAAAAAGGGATGATGAAAATTGGGCTTGTTCAATGTTTCTATTTGTGCTGCTTGAAGCGCTTCTGCCCTGGATTGATATGGTGTTCGTATGAGCTGACGATAAAATTCAGGTACGATATCCGATGCGCCTATGTCCCGATCTGTCCATAGGGACAGGATAAGACTACGTATGCCTGTTTTCATAGGAAAGCCGGTAAAAAACAGGGTCGATCGCTGGTCATCACTGAGTGTCTTGCAATAATCAAAAAACACAAGGCCAGGAGAATGTCTATGATTTAAAACATGGTCAATATCATTTAATTGAAAATATGTTTTGTGGGCATTGATAAAAAAGTCATCCGGGGCTTTGTTCATCTGTGTATAGGAAGTTATATGAACAATTTCATACGATGTTTTCTTGAATCGCCTAATCACTTTTTTGGGTGAAAACGAGCGGTTTAGAATATCATGCGTATTAATCAAATGATTCATGGCATGGGCAATGGCTTTATAGTCAGTTTCCACATGATGTCTGGGTAAAATATCGTTTCTTGTATTAGACAGTCCCCCAAAAAACAAATTGGCATCTTTCCGAGGTAGCCATTGTGGATTTACCCCAGAAATCTTTGGCAAATATGCAATCGCATACTGTTTAATCAAATAATCGAAACCATCGTACAGCGCAGCAAATGGTATCAAACGAAGGACACCATCTGGCACAATTAACAATGTTTTAATTTTATCATTCTGAAGCTTTTCCGCCATAGGATGAATTAACCATATATAAAGTTGACCGGCATAGCCCCGATATATTTCCTGATCCCTATTTTCCAACGCTTTTCGAAACTCCAGAGCTGTTTCCTCAATTTGATCGCGTCTGGCTTGTACAGGAAATATTTGAATGTCTTTATTTGTAATCAAAATGACAACAACACGTTTTTTCAAAATCAAGGGATAAATAACTGCTGTTTGAGGAGCTGTTTTGGCGCATATATTGGCGTCTATCGCAACCGGAGATTGATTTTTCCCAAGGCATTCATCCTGAAAATAATCTTTATATTCCGCTAATTTCAAACGTTCCAGGGTATCCAACGTTTGAATGATCAAATACTTTTTTGAATCTTTGGACTGCTTTTTTTTCAATGCTTGCGCAAGAAGAACGTCCACACGTTCCACATACAAAGGCTTGATATCTTTTTCAAAGGAAATCCCTGTGGGATAGGAGTTGATCAAGTCTTTTCTAACATTGTATATACTCATACGCGCAGGTGTGTCAAAGTGTTGATTTTGTTCAATACATAAAGGATCATCTGGATTGAGCGTATCAATGGCCATTTGATATGTTGCAATGGCGTTTTTGAGATCATCATTTATTGAATTATTTCTGGCGCTGAACAATCGTGCAAGTTTCCATTGAAAGCGATATAAAATATCTGTTAAATTGCTTTCCTGCGCATAAAAAACTGCCTGGCGGATTTGATCGATAGCCCGATCAAAACGATTATTTTCGGCATAAATATCACTCAATGCCGCATGAGAGTGAGAAAGAAGTCTCCTGTTACCCAATGATTTGGCAATATTAGAGGCGTGTGTCAAGGCATGATAAGAAATTGGCTGCAAGAAATCATCAGCAGTCTGGATTTCTTTACGAATACGTTGAGAATATATTTTTACAGTTTGTTCTTTTTCATCCTGTTTGAATAAATCCAGCAATGTCTGGATATCCTGATCAATATCATCTAATGAAATGATAATATCTGCGTAATCTTCATACTGCAAATCCTGCTGATTCTGGCTCTGAAAGCTAAGCATTGCCTTTTGAATGGATTGTTGAAGATTCTTTTTGGCCTGTTTGATTTGATTGCGAATGTTTTCAATTAATGCTGCTACATGAATATCTGAGTCTTTTGAAAGTTCTTCAATGCGGTTCAATGAATCTTCATAGGCCGACATCGCGCCCATGAAATAACGATCTGCTGTTAAACCATCACCTTTTTTCAGAAGCACCTGGGCTAATATCTGCGGATCTTTTACCTGACGCGCTTCATCAACTGCTTTTTTCAAAAAAGAAAGCCCCTGTTTGACATCTTCCAAAAATAAATACAATTCACCCATTTGACTAAAAAAACGTGCATTTCGAAAGCGATCACTGCTTTTATTGATCAAAGGCAGGGTCTTTTGATACGCTGACAACGCATTTTCATAATTACCAAATGATTGATAAACATTTGCCAGATTGAGCAATGTATCTATATATATACCAATATATTTTTCAGTATCCAGGATAAATAAAGCCTCTTCCCAGTTAAAAACAGCATGTTCAAGATGTCCCTGGTAGTAAAATTCTTCACCTTTAATAATTAAGGAAACACTGTTTTCAAGATCGCGCATTGCCACATGCAGTTCTTTTCTGAAATCCTGTATTAGTAATGAAAATGATATCAATCTGGCAGCTTTTTTATATCCCTCAGGAAGTGTTCGGATAGCGCGATAGGCACGATTAAATGCGTCTGTAATTTGTTTATAGTCATCCCGCTGATACTTGCCATAAACACGATAGACTTTTACACGTACAATATTGAGTAATATTTCGGATATGATTTCATAATTTTCACCAGATTCTGTAATAATTTTCAAACTGTTTTCATATGCAACCAGTGCATCATCATATTCACCTTTAATTGCATGCAGGTTCCCCAAATTGTTTTGAACAATTGCTTTGGCCTGAGTATGATGGGCAAGGCGTGATTGTTCGATAGCAAGATTAAGCGATTCCTCCGCCTGTTGTGTTTGACGAATGGCTGTATAAAAATCAGCCATGCTGCAATAGAATAGTGTGTTAACAAAATAATCTGAACTTTCATTTACAATGGGGATCGCCTTTTGAAACAATCGCTTTGCTGGATCTACATAACCCAATGTCTGATAGGCACCTGCCAGTTGTTTTAATGTTTTGATATATATTTCGTAATAGATTCGTGCATCAATTTCAGCCAGTGCCTTTTCCCATGTATACACTGCCTGTTTAAATTGGCCGCTGGAATATGATTGTTCGCCATTTTCTATTAACTGTCTGAGATGCTTTAAGTATTCGATTTCAGATGAATGATGTTGCGGTCGAATTGTTGCACAGCCAGAATATATCAACATGAGCATCCCTGATAGGATTGATACTAAGATTGACCTGTAATGAAATATCATTGATTTTTCCAATAAATTAAATTGATTGTTTGTAAGAATTGAAGATGCATAAGTCTACAAGCGTAGTCTTATCCGATTGAAAAATAGGTTTCAACATTGAACCCACACTATTGTTTGATAATA
>Ga0272440_1003693_pt1 | contig 11313 bp, 9 predicted proteins | sample SSMMMBAug17_FD_192440 | JGI IMG/M metagenome (GOLD analysis project Ga0272440, IMG submission 192440) | Marine sediment archaeal communities from Little Sippewissett salt marsh, Falmouth, MA, United States - SSM-MMB-Aug17 | ecosystem: Environmental > Aquatic > Marine > Wetlands > Sediment ... | reverse complement strand
TTTTGGCAAGGCGCCAGATCAAAATTATCCGCAGGCGTACAATAGTACGTTGAGGACGAATTTTTATCTGGGAACGAAGTCCAAAATCTTTATGACTAAATCTGTAGTGGTTGATTTAGTTTTTAAATAGTACGTTGAGGACGAATTTTTATCTGGGAACGAAGTCCAAAATCTTTATGACTAAATCTGTAGTGGTTGATTTAGTTTTTAAAAGAATAGTACGTTGAGGACGAATTTTTATCTGGGAACGAAGTCCAAAATCTTTATGACTAAATCTGAAGTGGTTGATTTAGTTTTTAAAAGAAAGGCTTATGATATTTTATGAATAAATATCTTGACACATTACATAATATAAGTTCTTTACTCACTCAAAACTATGAATTTGAAACAGTAATGTATAAAGCATTGGTCTTACTTTCTGAAGGTACAGGAATGAAAAGAGGAATGATATCAATTTACAGAAGAGATCTTCAGGAAATACATGTAGAGATAACTTATGGAATACCAAATAGAAAAACAGCAATTTATTATCGTTTAGGTGAGGGTATAACAGGGAAGGTCGTTGAGGAAGGCAGACCTATTGCAATTCCTGTTTTAGATCAGGCTCCCATGTTTTTAGATAGATCTGGAGCAAGGCAGGAATTAAACAGATCAGATCTTGCTTTTATATGCGTGCCAATAATTTTTGGCACAGAAGTTGTTGGTGCTTTATCAGTAGATAGAGCAGCTAAAGAGGCAAAGCTTTCCACTGAGGTTCCTTTTTTAGAAACTGTTTCTAATATGCTTGCTTCCCGGGTATCTTTAAGAAGAGTTAAAGATGAAAATATTAAATTAAAACAGGCAATTGACAGACATAGTCCAACAGGAACTATTGTTGGAAATTCTGAAGCTATGAGAGAAGTTGCTTATTTAATATCTCAGGTTGCAGATACAAATTCATCAGTATTAATAACAGGAGAGACAGGCACTGGAAAGGGTTTAATTGCTTCTGAAATCCATAATAGAAGCTCTCGTAAAAATATGCCATTTATAAAAATAAATTGCGGGGCAATTCCTGAAAATCTAATTGAAATGGAATTATTTGGTCATGAAAAAGGAGCTTTTACAGGTGCTATTGGCCAAAAAAATGGTAAATTTGAAATTGCTGATAAGGGTACCATTTTTTTAGATGAAATTGGTGAATTACCTTTAGCTTCGCAGGTAAAACTTTTAAGAGTGCTTGAAGATAAGAAATTAGAAAGAGTAGGAGGCACAAAAACTATAGATGTTGATGTTAGAGTTATTACTGCAACAAATAGAGATCTGGAACAAGAAATAAAAAATGGTAACTTTAGAAGTGATCTGTACTACAGACTCAATGTTTTTCCAATTCACGTACCTCCTTTAAGAGAAAGAGGTGCTGATATAATATTACTTGCAGATTATTTTGTTCATCAATTGTCAATTCAGGTTAATAAAAAAATTATAAGGATTGATAGTACTGCCCTGGATATGCTGATAACTTATCATTGGCCTGGTAATGTCAGAGAATTGCAAAATTGTCTTGAAAGAGCTATATTAATGGCAAAGGATGAAGTTGTTTATGGGTATTTATTACCTCCATCATTGCAGGCAAAGGGAAAAAAGCTTGAAGGTGAAGTTAGAGACAGTTTTAAAACACTTGTCAAATCGTATGAAATATCTTTAATCGTTGATGCTTTAAAAGAAGCAAAAGGTAAGCAATCTGATGCTGCAAAATCACTAGGAACTACAAATAGAATTATTCAATATAAAATAAATCAATATGGAATTGATTATAAAAAATATTCTAATTTTGTAGCTGATAATTAATTAAATAGTGTCTGAACGAAAAAGGAATCTTTGGTCAAGAACAAGTAAGACAAAAAAACAACCGAAAGAATATATTAAATATTTTGAGGATTATTTTTTGTCTGATGCAGTTATTAGCGAAAAGGGCCTTTTTCGTTCAGACACTACGCATACGTCTACAAGTGTTGTGTTTTTCTAACTGTTTAATATTCCTAACGATCTCGTTCCCACGCTCCAGCGTGGGAACGCTTTTTAGACGCTCCAGCGTCGAGTGATTAGTATGTAATTGGCTTCTTTCATTCGACGCTGGAGCCTCGTAATTACGTTCCCACGCTGGAGCGTGGGAACGAGATATTGAGAAATATTAAGTGGTTAAAAAAACACAACACTTGTAGACGTATGCGAGACCCTAAATAAATAAAAACATTGAATCTCAAAGATATAAAATTCAAGTAATTAGAAAAACAAAATTGCTTGATAATAATTTTAAAAAAAGGAAATAATGAAAATGACAAAGGCTAAAAATGCAGATGAATATATTAAAATGCAAAGAGAAATGCTGGCAAGAAATCCTGAATGTGGAACAACACATTATAACCTTGCTGTTGCTTTAATTGGTCAACAAAAATATAATGAAGCTCGTAATGAATTAATTGAAGCAATTTCATGCAGCCCAAGTCTTGCTGAGGCATATGTTCAGTTGGGAGGGCTTAGTTTACAAAAAGGTGATCTTGATACATGTCTTATGTATAATCAAAAAGCAATAAGTGCAAGAGCAGGTTTTTCAATACCATATGGAAATATTGGATTTGTTTATTTGCAAAAAAATGAACCAGATGAAGCAATTGCTTATCTAAATAAAGCCATTTCGTTTAACTCAAATTTTATTCAAGCTCATACATGTCTTGCAAATGCCTACTTTATGAAAAATGATTTTGATAAAAGCATAGAATCTTCTTTAAAAGCACTTGAAATAGATTCAAATTTTCCAATTGCTCATCATAATCTGGCTATTGCATATTTTGAAAAAAAAGAATATGATAAAGCAATTGAACATTGTGATAAGGCAATTGAATTAGGGATGGAAATTCCACAAGGTTTTTTGGATTTATTAAAAACTTATAGAGATAACAATTAAATAAATTCTATTTATTTATTTACATAGCGTATATTATTCTGAAAAAAGTTGACAAATTTGTTGAATGGTTTTATACACCACAAGTTTTTTATTTTATCAGGTCATAATCATCGCTTGGATCTGAAAAGCAATTTTTTATATTATGATAATATATAAATGTAATAATTATAAAATATTAATTCTTTTTTGTAATTAATAATTTAATTGCTTAATATATATTAAAATGCTCTTTACATCTTAAATTATTAAATGGTTATTTATTGTTTTTTATCATATTGATCATTACAATTATTATTACTATAATTTTTAAAGATTATTTTAATATTTAGGTCAAAACGATGATTATGACCAATTAATGAAATTTCTTATATAATTAACTATGAAAGGAGATTAGGCAAAATATGAAACATGAAACCCCTTTGTTAGACGAGCTGGAAAAAGGTCCTTGGCCCAGTTTCGTAAGTGATTTAAAAAGGGAAGCTGCCTCGAGAGCAAAAAACGAGAATAACGTTGAGTTTCAGATTCCATCCGATACAGTGGAGGATCTGCTCGGTGTGCTTGAACTCTCGTATAAAGATGGTACAACCCATTGGAAGCATGGCGGAATTGTTGGAGTATTTGGTTATGGCGGCGGCGTTATTGGAAGATACTGCGATCAGCCTGAAGCTTTTCCAGGTGTAGCACATTTCCATACAATGCGAGTTAACCAGCCAGCAGGTAAATTTTATAGTACTGAATATCTCAAACAGCTTTGTGATTTATGGGAATTTAGAGGCAGTGGTATAACAAATATGCATGGTTCCACTGGAGATATTATTTTTATTGGAACAACAACACCACAATTAGAAGAAATCTTTTTTGAATTAACTCATAAATATAATCAGGATTTAGGTGGTTCAGGTTCTAATTTAAGAACACCTTCTGATTGTATTGGATCAGCTCGTTGCGAATATGCATGTTATGATACACAACATATTTGTACAACTCTAACCAATGACTATCAAGATGAGCTTCATAGACCTGCATTTCCATATAAGTTTAAATTTAAATTTGATGGATGTCCAAACTGTTGTGTAGCTTCAATAGCTCGTGCAGATTTGGCATTTGTAGGAACATGGAGAGACGATATCCGAATTGATCAGGAAGTTGTTCAGGCATATATTGGCGGTGAAATTCCTCCAAATGCTGGAGCTCATTCTGGTCGTGATTGGGGTGCTTTTGATATTCAAAAAGAGGTTATTGATCTTTGCCCATCAAAATGTATGATTTATGAAGACAAAAAGTTGAAGATCAATACACCTGAATGTGTTAGATGCATGCATTGTATTAATGTAATGCCAAGAGCACTTCGTATTGGAAACGATAGAGGTTTATCAATATTGGCAGGAGCAAAAGCCCCTATATTAGATGGTGCTCAGATGGGATCTCTTATTGTTCCATTTGTTAAAGTTGAAGATCCTTATGATGAAATTAAAGAAATTATTGAGCCCATCTGGGATTGGTGGATGGAAGAAGGCAAGAATCGTGAGCGGCTTGGTGAATTAATGAAACGCCAGGGTATTCAGAAACTTCTGGAAGCAACTGGTCTTAAACCAATTCCTCAAATGGTTCAGGAACCACGTACCAATCCTTATATCTTCTGGAAAGAAGATGAAGTTGAAGGTGGTTGGACTCGTGATATTGACGAATTTAGAAAACATCATCAAAGATAAAGGGGGGATTTAAATTATGGCATTTATATCTTCAGGCTATAATACAGAAAAGCCTATGGAGAATAGAATCACCGATATTGGACCTAGAAATTTTGAAGAGTTTTATCCTCCAGTAATTAAAAAAAATAAGGGGAAATGGCTCTATCATGAAATTTTAGAACCTGGCGTATTAGTCCATGTTTCTGAAACCGGTGATGAAGTTTACACAATAAGAGTTGGCGGATGCCGGCTTATGAGTGTATCTCATATTAGAGAAATTTGTGAAATAGCTGATAAACATTGTGATGGCTATGTAAGATGGACAACCAGAAATAATGTTGAATTTATGGTTGACAGCAAAGACAAAGTTGAGCCATTAAAAAAAGATTTAGAAAGTCGTAAATTTGATGCTGGCAGTTACAAATTTCCTGTTGGTGGAACAGGTGCTGGAATCACAAATATTATTCATACCCAGGGTTGGATCCATTGCCATACACCTGCAACAGATGCATCAGGTACTGTTAAAGTTGTTATGGATGATCTTTTTGAAGATTTTGGTAAAATGAGATTTCCAGCTCAGGTTAGAATTTCTATGGCTTGCTGCTTAAATATGTGCGGTGCTGTTCATTGTTCTGATATTGCTATTCTTGGTTATCATAGAAAACCACCAATGCTAGATCATGAATATCTTGATAAAATGTGTGAAATTCCACTTGCTATTGCTGCATGTCCAACTGCTGCTATTAAACCTTCTAAAGTTGATGTAAAAGGAAAAGAAGTAAAGAGTGTTGCAGTTAACCAGGAAAGATGTATGTTCTGCGGCAATTGCTATACTATGTGCCCATCAATGCCTCTTGCTGATAAAGAAGGTGATGGTATTGTTCTTATGGCTGGTGGAAAAGTATCAAATAGAATCAGCAATCCTAAATTTTCAAAGGTTGTAGTTGGCTTCCTTCCAAATGAAATGCCTAGATGGCCTTCAATGGTTAAATCAATTCGCCAAATTGTTGAAGCTTATGCTGCTGGTGCTAATAAATATGAACGAATTGGTGACTGGGCTGAAAGAATTGGATGGGAAAGATTCTTTGAAAAATGTCAACTTGAATTTACTCATCATTTAATTGATGATTTTCGTGATCCAGCATATTATACATGGAGACAAACAACTAATTTTAAATTTTAATTAGTAATTTATATTTTTATAACTGATCAGAAAGTCCTTTATTGGGCTTTCTGATAATTAAAAAAAGGATAATAAAAATGGATCAAGCTGAAGCAAGTGCAAAAGTAATTGGAGAATTAACTAAAAAACAAAAAACAAAATCAAAATTTTATTTTAGTGATTTACAAAAAATCTTAGGTGAAAAACCAAGAGCTGCTAAAAAATATGTTAATCAAATGGTTGAAGATGGCCAACTTGTTTATTGGTCAAGTGGAAGCACTACTATGTATGGTCTTCCTGGCACAGGCAAACAGGCTGCTGCTGAACATGAAGACTAATTTCCTGGTATATAATTATTTTTACAATGGGAGTATAAATAGATTTGGGAATAAATAAAATAGGCTGTGATTGATTTGATTTCAAAATTATTTAATAGTGTCTGAACGATAAAGGCCTTTTTCGACAAAAACAGCACAAGATATTACAAATTCTAATTCTTTTTTTTAAATATTTTTTTATCTTTACTTGTTATTGACGAAAAATTCCTTTTTTGTTCAGACACTATATAAAAATATTAATAATTAATTTAATATTATAATTTCTATTATTTTTTTTTATTTCCTTTCTTTTGACTCCCATTCTATTATATTCACACCTTAAAGGTACTCCTGTCAAATGTATTAAGGCCTTAGTAACCAGACATATATTTACAAACTTTCCATGAATTGTTATCACAACAAAACCATGAAAGTTCTAGTTTTTTTGATGCAGGTTGGAGTCCCAAATCTTTAGATTTGGGAATCAAAAAATCAAATAGGTCTAAAAGTTTTGTGTTTTTTTATTTATTGAAAATATTGTAAATTATAATGAATCTCTAAATATTTGGGACTCCAGATTACGAATTATAATATTTCTTTCTTTCTATCAATTATGACCAGATACAAATTAACAAAAACTAACCCAAAATCCCATGATTCTCTGACTAAATGGTTGATATCCTCTTTTACTGAAGATTTTTTTAAACATTACTTTCCAAATATTGAAGTGGAAATTGGAAATGATCCATTTTTAGACAAAGAATTTATTAGTAAATATGAAGCTTTAAAAGCAAGTTTGTCTGGAGATATTTTTCTATCTCTTGAAATAAAACTTGGAAACCAAAAATACCCAATTGTAATTCATATTGAAAATGAAAGTCAAAAAAAAGATATAAAAACAAGAGTATATGAATATCATTGTTATGCATGGCTTTTGAAAAAAAGACCAGTATGGAGTATAGTAGTTTTTACAGATGATGCAAAATGGAAAAAAGAGGTAGAAAATATTTTCTGGTATGGCTTTGACAGCCAAAATAAAAAGCAATTTCTTCGTTTTGATATTATAAAAATTAACAAAGAAAAAAGTTATGATTTGATTAATAAAAAGTCATTGCTATGCAAACTTTTGGCACTTAAAGCAGATGATGAAGGCATTGATAGAGAATTAATTATTAAAGAAATTTATCAGACTGTAGCTATACTAAGAAAACAATTAAGTAATGATATACTTTTACTTGTGAATCAATATGTTAGTTTTTATAAAAAAATTCCAGAAAAAACATATCAGCTTATCAAAAAGGAGGCAGGCATGCAATTTTTAGCAACAACAATTAAAGAGCATTATATTCATGAAGGTGAGCTAATTGGTGAAAAAAGAGGTGAAAAAAGAGGTGAAAAAAGAGGTGAAAAAAAAGGTGAAAAAAGAGGTGTTAAAAAAGGTGTTAAAAAAGGAATTATTTTAGGTGAAATTAAAACGTTAAAAAAATTATATCAACAAAATATTATTACAAAGGATCAGTATGAAAAGAGAATATTGCGTATTAATAAAAAAATAAAAAAAATTCTATAAATAATTATTATTGATTCATCAATTTAATAATAATAAATTAATTCATAAAAAAAATTATTAAAATAACTTTATATTGATATATGGGGTATCCAAAAATTATAATCTCTGCCATCAGTGGCGGCTCAGGTAAGACAATAATTTCATTAGGAATAATAAGGTCATTAATAAAACGAGGTTATTCAATTGCTCCTTTTAAAAAGGGACCCGATTATATTGATGCCGCTTGGATGGCTTTAGCAGCTAATCAGCCTTGCTATAATCTTGATACATTTCTTATACCTTCAGATATTTTATTATATTCTTTTTTTAATTATAGTAAATTTTCTGATATTTCTATTATTGAAGGGAATCGTGGTATCTATGACAGTATTGATGTTAATGGCTCAACAAGCACAGCTGATCTTGCAAAACTTTTAAAATCTAGTGTTATATTGGTTCTTGATTGTACAAAAATAACCAGAACTATGGCTGCTGTTGTTTCCGGATTAATTAATTTTGACAAAAATCTTGAAATTAGCGGAGTTATTCTAAATAGAATTGCTGGCGCAAGACATGAATCTATTTTAAGAAACAGCATTGAAGAACATACCAGTATTAAAGTTTTAGGCGCAATGCCAAAATTAAAAAATGTTTTCCCAGAGCGCCATATGGGGCTTGTACCTAATTTTGAACATTTATGGGCTCATGAATCCTTAGAGATGATTTCAGAAAAAACTGAAAAGTATGTCAATATTGACGCAATAATAGAAAAATGCAAAAATAATAGTTTTAATGATAATAGTTATAATATTTCAAATAGTTGCCATAATTCAATTATATCTTATAAATCAATTAATACCAGTAATAAGCCAATTATTGCTATTGCAAAGGATAGTGCCTTTCAGTTTTATTATCAAGAAAACATTGATGCTCTTGAGGCAGCAGGGGCAAAAATTATATATATAAGCCCATTAAAAGATAAAGATATTCCTGATGTTGATGCAATTTATTTAGGTGGTGGATTTCCAGAGACACATGCAAAACAGCTTGATTTAAATCATTCATTTAAAGAGTCAATAAAAAAAATGATTATGAATGGTTTACCTGTATATGCAGAATGTGGAGGCTTAATTTATTTAGGTAAAGAAATAATTTTAGAAGACGAAAATTTTAGTATGGCAGATATATTGCCGCTTAGATTTCACATTAGTAAAAGACCAAAAGGTCATGGATATACTATTCTTAATGTAGAAAAGGATAATCCTTTTTTTGAAAAAGGACAGGTTATTAAAGGACATGAATTTCATTATTCAAGTATTATTGATTCTAAAGAAAATATAGTAAATAGTAAAAAAAATAATACAATAGATATTTATTTTGCTTTTGATGTTGAAAGAGGCGTTGGTATAAAAAAACAAAAAGATGGAATTATATATAAAAATGTTTTAGCTACATATACTCATATTCATGCTTTAGGATGCCTTTCATGGGCTCCTGCTGTCATAAAGCAAGCTATTTTTTATAAAAATAATAAGGAATGCTAAAAAAAATAGTTCCCCATTTCAAAAATTTCGTATTGTTGTTTTTGTTATTTCGAGACGTAGCATGCTGCGTCCCTACGAGACCTTATTTTTTTGTACGATCAATAAAAATAAGCATGTTATTTTAGAGCATTCCTGAGTAAAAATAATCTAAACAAAAAAGACCTTTTTTGTCATTTAATATTTCAGATAAATCTTCAATTTTTTTTGATCTTTTCATTTTGTACATTTTTTTACCTTGCTTGCTGTTGATAAAAATAATTTATTTTTTTAGGATAATTAAATTTTAATTAATCATTTAAATATACATTGCTTGCATTTTTTTTTATAATGTTTTAAATATATAAAATTATAAAAACTCAGTAATAATTTTTGGCATAAAGCATCTAAAAATATATATCCACCTGTTTTTAATTCTTTTATTAGTTTTAAATATCATGGCTTCTATGACAAAAAGATTTTCGTTTAAGGAGGAATGATGTCATCATTCAGTATTAAAACATTTCACAAAGGCCAGTTAATTTTTAAAAGGGGACAACCTGGAACAAAAGCTTTTTTAATTAAAAAGGGAGGAGTTGAGTTATGTATTCTTAAAGATGGTAAAAAAAATGTTCTAACAAATTTGATACCGGGCCAGATATTGGGTGAATTGGCATTAATTTCTGAAGGTCCCAGAACATATGATGCTATGGCTACTGAATTTAGTGAACTGGTTATTGTTGAAAAACAATTAATTAATCAATTTATAAAAAATAGTCCGGGAATTGTTCAGGCATTTATAAATTCGCTTATTGCTCAATTTCAAAGATCTCAAAATCAGGACGAAGATGAATATTTTTTAACAGGTGCTAACCTTCTTGGGATATCAAAAGTTTTAAATCTTATCTATATTGCTCATAAAAATTCATCGCAAAGTAAAGCTTCTCCAGGAGTAAAAAAAGAAGAAGGTGATGATCCTGGAGTAGATCATGCAGAAGTCTCAAAAAAAATCAGATCTATTTTTCCAGTAAGCCAGTTAGATATTGATAATACGATTAAAAAATTGTCTGATTTGTATTATCTTGAAGTAACTTTTAAAAAATCCGGCACAAAAACAATGCAAAAATTTATCAAGGTAAAAGACTCTGAAAATTTTGATAAAGTAGTAGAAAATATTGCCCAGCATATGGGAAATGATCCATCTTATAATAGTAAAGAATTTATTGATATTTTTGAAGCATCAAAAATGGTTGGCTCAACAACTGATTTATTGTATAAAAAAATCGCATCAAATGAAATTCCAGATAATCTATTTTTCTTTAATAATTCGGGCTTTTCAGAATTTGCTGCTGAAAAGGGTGAATATTTCTTTAAAAAAGCCAAGAGAAAGAGAATCAAAATTGAAGATATTGAAGATGTTAATGATTTGATATATGTTGATACTAAAACACTTCGAGATGTTTTTTCTGAACTTGGCTTTTATAAAGTTGCTGTTTTACTCAATATTGCAGAGGAAGAAGCTAAAAAGAAAATGACAAGCTGTCTTTCTGGACGTATAGCTAAAGTAGTACAAGAAGAAATGGATTCAATGGAAGATATTGATGAAATTGAGGCAGCCGATATTGAAGAAGAAGTAATTGAATTAATTAGACTAAAGAAAGGAGTTTAATAATATGAATGTCGCAACAATTATTGGCCTTGTATTTGGACTTGGCATATTAACCTATTCAGCATTTTCAGCCAGTGGCGGTGATCTGGGTTCTTTTATAGATATTCCAGGTGTCTGTATTGTATTAGGTGGTACTTTTGCAGCAATTTTTATTTGTTATCCCTTGAAAAGTGTTTTGGGAGTTTTTGCTACTTTTTTTGAAGCTATGAAAGCTGATGAATTGCCAATAGTTAATTATATTAATGCTGTTGTTGCTCTTGCTAAAACCGCAACTCAGAAAGGACAGATTGCTCTTGAAAAAGACCTTACAACTATTGACAATTTCTTTCTACAAGGCGGTATTCAAATGCTAGTTGATGGATACAGCAAAGAAGAAATTGAAAGTATTCTTGATAAAAGAATTGAAAATATTTACGAACAACAAATGGCAGGTGTTGATATTTTGAAAACAATGGCTA
>Ga0272440_1003692_pt1 | contig 11314 bp, 2 predicted proteins | sample SSMMMBAug17_FD_192440 | JGI IMG/M metagenome (GOLD analysis project Ga0272440, IMG submission 192440) | Marine sediment archaeal communities from Little Sippewissett salt marsh, Falmouth, MA, United States - SSM-MMB-Aug17 | ecosystem: Environmental > Aquatic > Marine > Wetlands > Sediment ... | reverse complement strand
ATAAAGATGACTACCCTAACACTTGTGATTCTGCACACCCTATTACTTTAAATCAGACAATAAATGCAAAAATTGATTATCCTGGACAAAATGATGAAGATGGAGATTGCGATTATTTTAAAATTGAAATTCCTGAAAAAATGGATGTATCTGTTTACACTACTGGTGAAACTGACACATATGGAATTCTATTCAATTGTTGTAGTGGAACTCCGCCTGATTGTCAAATAAGAATTGAGGATGATAACAGTGGTGAAGGAACAAATTTTAAAATAGATAAAAGTTTAGACAGAGGTTTTTATTATCTTAAAGTAAGGCATAGTGACAAAATTAATGGAATAGGTGATTATTCATTTTATATTGGCAATTTAAAATGGCCCGAGGATTCTGTTAATACTATTTTTCCCCACATATATATAAATTCATTTTTCATTCAAGCAGGGCAAAATTTAAATATTACCGGGTCAGGTTTTTCACCTGATGGAATAGTTGACTTGAAGATATCAAACGATGATACTATCATTTATGGTAAAGAAATACTGGCTGATTCTTTAGGTCACTTTTTTTATCAAATTAATAATATAGATACCATAATTAATAATTCCTTGAATACATATTACTGCTGGGCAATCGATAAAAAAAATGACATATCAACTGATACTAAAGAATTTATTTTTATTGGCTCCGATCAAAACGAACCTTATGTGCAGCTTCAATTAATTCAACCGCCGCAAGAAGGTGCTTCATATGATAAATATTATTCAAATTCTGTTATAAATGTAATATGGTCAGATGTCATGAATATACATTCAGCGTATATAGATCACCCAACAGAAATATCTATGAGGCAATATAAGTATCAAATAGAATTAAGCACTGATGGAGGAGTTAATTGGAGAAATGTTGGGTCTGTTGAAGGATATGGAAGAAAAAAAGAATATATTACAAAAAACTATAGTTTTTATTCATTTATGAATTCAGATAAATGTCAAGTTAGAATTATAGATACATACAGATCAAATAGAATTATTAAAAGTATTATTTTTTCTAATTCATTTAGTGATAATCACAATATATCAATAATGAATCGTTGGGATCATAGTTATCCTGAAAAAAAAGATAATCCAAAAGGTGTAGCGGCAGATGGTGTATCTAGAATTTATTTGGAATTACTGATAGATAACAATTCAACTCCAATATCAACTATTGAAGCATCTTTATCAGATAATTATAATCAATCGCCTCGTACATTAGGAAAACTAATGAAAGCTAATATAATAAATACTTATGATGAAGAGGCTAATAAAGCAAATTCAACAACAATTTTTTATCAAGTTGATGACAACGATAAACTGAATAAAAGTTATTATTTTTGGTATGTTTCCCCTGATGATTTTGTTGGAGATGATCCAAATGATGTCAATTCAACAAGAAGAGTAGTTGATGTAACATTTGAAATAACCTATGAAAATAATCTAACTCAAAAATTGAAACATATGATTGAGATCGTAAGACCACCTTTAATGCTGGTTCATGGTTTAGGTGGTGATCCACAAGGTACTTGGGAAGGTTTCTGTTTGCAGAATAATATTCATTATTATAATGATACACGCTTTATAGTTAATAGACCCGTTAAAATTGGCCCACATGATTCATTTACATCTAATGCAGCAGAACTTTTTATTCAAGACCATCATAAAAATCATAATTTAACTGCATTCTACTATTCTTGTAGGCAGCTCAGAAATAAAGGATATGCCTCTAATCAAGTTGATTATATTTGTCATAGCATGGGTGGGGTAGTTTTGAGAACTGCATTAACAAAATATAGAGAAAGATATTTTGCAAATGGATCAGTTTTTGAAAAATATAAAAACTATAGTAAAGGTTTTGTCAATAAATTTATCACATTAGACACACCTCATTTTGGATCACCATTAGCTAATATTCTAAGTGATTTAGTTGATATTATTAACACAAAGACAATTTATAAAGAAAGTATTTCGCAAATTTTCTTTTATAATGGAGATCCAACAAACTATGTTAAACATCTTATTAAAGCTTCCATGATAAAAAAATTTTGTCCAGTGCCAATCATATGGCCTTTTACCAAATGTCCAGTTGATGTTTATAAAACTGATCATTTTACAATAACTAAAGCAATTAACGACTTGAAAATAGATAACAATATTTTTTATGATGAAATTAATAGAAACGAAATACCATCACATCTTATAGCCGGTGATATTAGTCGTCAAGATTCAAATATATTTCTTGATTCAAGTATATTAATAGGTATGAAAAATAATGACCCTTTCTTGAATTTATTTGATAATTTGATTCCAATGAATATTTCAATAGAAAAAAAAGACACTTTAAATTATTATAAATTAATTGATATTAAAAAGAGTAAAAATAAAAAAAACAGAGTATTTAAATATATAGACTATTTAATAAATAATAAATATAAAATTCCTGATTTCGTTGCTAATAGCGATTTAATTGTACATGTAGATAGCCAACTTAGTGGTTTATCACGTGATGAAAAGAATGTTAGTGTTTTTTATGATGTAACACATGCTTTTACTAAAAATGCAATTGCAAAAAATACTGATGTTGGAAATAAAGTTAATTTATTGTTAAATAGCTCAACAAATTCCGAATTATTTGGAAACATACCTGCTAAATCATCAAATCGTAATTTAAGAAAACTTTGTTATCAAGATTATGAAGATGAAAGCGAAGGTGAAGGTGAAGGTTATAGAAAAGTTATTAATAAAATCGATTTAGAAAATATAATAAATATAATCTCACCATGTTCAAATTCAGACTTAAAGGTAGATGATACTCTAAATGTTAAATTTAATATTAATAAAACTGATCAATTGGTTTTTATTACAGTTTATTTTCAAAATAATTCGCATTCTGAATTCTTAATATCAAACTATTATAGTATGAATTTATATGTTAATGGAAATAAAATAGGCAAACAACTCATTACAATAGAAGCTATATACTCTTTTGAGGATAAATCTGAAATATTAACCAAGGCTGTTTTGGTCAATGTAAAGCCAAATTCTAAACCAATAAGTTTTTCAGCTTCTCCATATATTTTGGAATCAAAAATAGGCGAGAGAGTTTATCCAAAATTTGAAAGAATTTATAACAATTTCATTAATTATGATATACCTGACAATTTAGAGGTTTTTATTCATAATAATGAAATTGCTAAATATAACATAGAAAATAACTATTTTTTAGGACACAATCAAGGTGAAACATATGCTGTTCTAACTCATGAAAATCTTTCATATACATTGTATATTAAGGTTGAAAAAGGTATTTATGGCGATATGGATAACAATTGGAAAGTTGAGTTAAAAGATTTAATAATAGCCTTACAAATTAATTCAGGATTCGATCCTTTTGGTTTTATATTATTTGATATGAATGGAAACACAAAAGTTGATACAGCAGAAGCAATTTATATTTTGCAAAAAGCAGTTGAAAATTAAATGCTCATTAATAATTCAACATGGATCAGCGGGAGCATTTAAACAGAAAGTTACGGTTATGAATTAACTTATTGAATTAATATGATGAAAAAACTTACTCGAAAGGGATACACTGAATCAAGTGGACTAAATGCCGATCAACCAAAGTGTTGGAGCAGTCGAAGCTGCTCGCTTCAAAGATCAGCGGAGCAGATTCAATAAGGAATGACATGGAAGAATTTGAAAAAAAAAATTATATATTCAAAATATTTTATTGCATTTCTCGATTTGGGGTCTTGATTCGATTTGGGCTCTGACCATGCTAATTATCAGAAATAATTGAAAAAGAACAAAAAAAGATGGCCTGAAAATGGTCTATATTCCACTTTTTGGGGGGCAAAAAGGGCAATTTAGAAAAAAATAATATCTCTGCTGAAAAATAGTAAAATTATAACCTGTCAATGCAGCGGATTCGCTGACGCTCACACGCTGATTTTAATGTTATACTCCAAGATTTAAAATGAAATATAAGAAACCTCGAAAACTAATAGTTAACAAGTTAAGATATTTGTAAACGTAGTCGAAAATACCGAAAGGTTCAAATAAATAGTTGCAATTAGGTTCAGATATTGCCAGCGGAAGCGAAATTGCCAAAAAGCTCAAATAAATAAAGAACTAATCCTACAAGGTCACTTATACTTTTATAATTTGCATGTTGTATGAATTGTAAATAGAAATACAATATGTAGTGGTAAGAGACGTTGTAGGGCTAAGTAATCAGGTCTAAATAAATTTCCCATTTGAATATGCAGCCAGCATTACATATTGACCACTAACCAAAAATTGAAGCGAATATAATACAATTAAATGATATATTTGGAATAATATAAATTGGACAAATTTTAGATGGCATGATAATAAAATAGTCAAAGCTTTCGGTAAAAACAGTTTTTTCTCAGGGAAAACTATTGGACTATTAAACCATCAAAATTTGATAGTCTCGTAAAATGTCGATTCTCCATAAATTACTGTTAATAATTTCAAAATGTTACATTAGAATAAATACTAATTTTTGACTTTTTACGAGACTATCAAATTTTGATGGCATCAATAAAGCACATGTTTTGAAAGCTCTATTTTTAGGTGAATTCATTGTTGATGCGTTGGAGTTTTGCGAGGCAAATAGTATTGCAACAACCAATAGATTGAAATTTATTTCAAATATAAGCATTATACAAAAAAATTTCAGGTAGTGATTTATTTAAAAGTTATAGTTGGAGGTAATAAAATGATAGCAGAAATTTGCAATAATATAAATAAGATAGTCACAATAACATTAACAAACGGCAGAGAAAAAATAGGTAAGATAGTTCGCATTGATATTGAAGCTAATACAGTTAGTTTGCGTGATGAAAACAATATTATTTTTTCTATTTTAATTTCTATGATTGGGATGTTTGAACCTTTAAATTGTGAAAATAAATTAAATAATCAAAATTTACAAATGATTAACAATACCAATGTAGCGATTAACGATACCTCTAATAGTTATACTGAAAAAATAACAGAACAAACTATCTCATCAGATGCATTACATAAATTGATAAAAATTGAAAATATAATTGATGTAGAGATAATAAATGCTAAACTTCAACTGAATAGTCCTAATTTAGAAACACCAAAAGATATACTTGATGCAGATGGATATTCCAGACAAAGTGGTTTAAAAATTTGGAACTGGATATTGGATAAGTATAATCATGCAAAAAAAAATGGAACATTAGCACCAAATTCGGATGACTTGAAAGCAATTATTGATAAGACAAATAAATTTTTTGAAATTTCAACCTTATCAAACTCAAGCGTATTATATTCTTATTTAGGATATTTTAGTTATATTAATAGCGATAAAGATAAGTCAATAGAAGCATATACACTAGCTGCAAAATTATCCAATAATCCAAAGTATTGGTTGATGTTAGCAGCAGTAGCGAGTGAAAAAAAAAAAAATGAAATAGCTTGCTATGCGTTAGAAAAATTTTTTTTACAATCAAATTGTTCAGAAGAAGAAAATAAAAAAGCATGGTATAAATTTGCCGAACTGATCATCAAATTCTCTTCATATAATTCTTATAAAGAAATTATTAATAATACATTAAGATTATTATCAAAAGAAGAGTTAAAAAAAATATTTGAAATAGTTTGCTATTTCCTTATAAAAAACAACCAACAAGAAATAGCTAAAATACAAATTCAAAATTCTCTTACCAATTATAATTATAAGAAATTATCATTGGACTGTTTGGAAATACTACCAAAATATAAGAGTTTAAGCTATGATAATTTTATATATGAGTTTGAATCTTCACAAACTAATAATATAAATAAAAATAATCTTTCTAACACATCAATGCAGCGGAATAAATTTGTTTCAAAACAATATATTGATTATTTACTTGAGGCTAAGCATGCTAGAGAAGTTGAAAAGAATTATGAGAAAGCAGAAGATTTATTTATTAAAGGAATAGAAAGTGAGAAAGACTCTAATATTAAAGAACGAGCTGTAAGAGGGTTTGCAGGAATGCTTGCTCAACAAATGAATCAGCCTGTAAAAGCAATACAAACAATTCATAAATATCAGTCTAAAATAACAGAATCAGATTTAAATTTACTTTATGATTTTCACTATCAATCAGGTAAATATGAAGACGCGATTAAAATTCAAAAAGAATTATTAAAAAATACAATAACAAAAGATGTAAAATTTACTAGAATTTTTAAAATAGCTGCATGCTGCTTGAAAAAAGGCAGCTATAAAATGGCAGAAAAGGAATATCGCAACGCTTTAGAGCTTAACCCAACACATAATGCTGTAAAGAGGTATATTGCATTATGCCTTTATAAGCAAGGAACTATTAAAGAAGCAAAAAATATTTTAGAAAAATTAATAACCAATTTTAATGACCTAAAATCTAAAGAACTACTAAATAATATAGAAAATAAAACTGCTATTCAAATTGATGACATCATTATTGACACAGCTGGACTAGTATATGAGAATATAGATGATTTTACTCGCTTTTATCTATCAACATGCGATTTGAAATTTATAGGTAAAAATAAATTATCTGAAGAAGGTAAATATATTGGTAATGATAAAGAAAATGATATTAAAAAATTAATAGATACAGCAAATGCTTTACGTTCAGGAGCTGCAGAAGAGAGAAGTATTATATATTTAAATATAGCAAAAATTTTGTTTGATTCAGAAGAGAAAAACAATAACCTTTATCAATATTTATGTAGAAGTTTTAACTCAAAAGGAGATAATGCAGTTCAAAGTGGAAACTCATTAGATACAGTCAAAACTTTTTACTTAGCAGCTTTAAAAGCTAACGACTCATTATTTTTTGATGAGAATCAATATGAACCTTTTTCAGCAGTAACATTTTCACTCTGTAGGTTGTTATATTCTACAATAGGTAGCAAAAAAATTCCGTTATTTCCTGTTAATATTGAAGAAACAATTGAAGCTGTGTTTGAAGAACATCCTGAACCAGATAATATATTTGATGCATTAAGCCTTATATTTGCTCGAAGCCCTCAATTTTCAATAAATCGTTTAGCGAAGATTATCTTTGAAGTTGCTAAATACAGAAAACTTGCTATAAATTATCTCAAAACATGTAATAAGGTAAACTATGATAATTTTATTGAGTTGTGGAAAAATAAAGCACGGGAAATTATCAACGATGAAAACGAATTATCAGAAACATTATTTCCACTTAATAATTTTGAATTTGTTGAAAAATGGCTTCTTTTAGGAATTGAGCGGATAAATAAAGTGATCAGTAAAGTGATATTTGAGTCAGATAAAAATTATTTGAATGTTTTGCTTGAAGTATTTGATTTATGCATTTCTTTATCTAAAATAAATTCACAGGATGAAAAAATTAATAAATGCGACGAAATTAATAATAAAGCAGCTAATTTGATGACTAAAATAGAAAAAAATCCCACAAAGCTTTCTATAGAATTAATACATCCAACTGTTAAAAAAATTATTATATCTATTGAATACTATTTGAATAATCTTAATCAATCCTCAAAACCTGAATTAAACATAAGCTCATCAATTTCATCGTATTACCTTAAAGAAAATCAACAGATTGACTTGCAGATTAAAATTAAAAATAATGCAGAAGGCCATGCATATCAAGTTGAACTTATGATAGAAAAAGATAATAACCTGTATGACTTAATTAACCCCCAAGCTATTTCATACAGAACAATACGAGGTTATACTCATGAAACACAAATAATAACGTTACAGATAAAACCAGAGGCAGTTTCCTCAAAAGCATTTACCTTGAAAGCATTTGCCAAGTTTAGGACATGGCGAGGAGAGGAAGTTGAATCTTTAAAACAAGAGATATCAATCCAATTAGGAGATGTAAAAGACTTAAAAGACTTTAAAGAGATTAACCCAAATCCTTATACCAAATGGGTTAGGGCTGGAAAAGTTACTGACAAATCAATGTTTTTTGGTAGAGAGGAGTTTATTCATAGAGCCTATAACGCAGTTTGCAATAGCTATAAAAGTTATGTAATTTATGGACAATTCCGATCTGGAAAATCTTCAATATTACATCATTTAGAGAAGAAATTAAATGAAAATCCCCAAATTCTGGTTGTCAAAATAGATGACATAGGTAGACTATTGGATGATAACTCAACTACCCCAATACTATATCAAATATTGCATGCAATATTAAAAAAGATTCATTCAAGCATTATATTAAAAAAGGCACTTGGTTTTCCTTTAATTAATTTTCAAACTCCAAATAGCCTCGAATTTTATAACCACCCAGCTCCTTTAAATTTTTTTTACGAATTTTTAGATTTATTTAATGAAGAGAAAGAAAAATATACTGAATGGAAAAATGTTCGAGTAATTATTACAATAGATGAATTTACTTATTTATACGAAAAGATTGTTCAAGGAAAACTGAGTCAAGATTTTATGAAGAATTGGAAAGCCTTACTATCATTAAATTATTTTAATGTAGTTTTGGTAGGTCAAGATGTATTTCCAAAGTTTAGAAACCAATTTGACAACGCATTTCAAACAATGGAACATGAAAGAGTTACTTATCTAAATAAGGTAGATGCTAAGGCACTAATTGATCAGCCAATACAAGTAAAAATTGATGGTATAATCAAAAGTCGTTACACAGAAAAAGAAGCAATTGATAGAATCTGTGAATTAACTGCATGTAGTCCTTATTATATCCAGATTTTCTGCAATCAATTAGTAGAATATATTAATAATGAGAAGCAACAATATATAACAAAGGCGAATGTGAATATTGTAAAAGATCGTCTTCTAAGAGGTGACAAAAGATTAGATAAAACTGCTTTTACCAACCTAATTAATAATGGTGATCCTGCATCTGATGCTACATCACATAAAGATTTAGTATATGTTTTGAAAAAAATAGCAGAGAATACTAAAAATGATTCTTACTGTATCAAAAGGATGATACGATGTGAAGCCCAGTCGGATATCTCTGACATTTTAAAAGATTTAGAAGAAAGAGATGTAATAGAGAAGCATGGCGAAAAAGGATTTCGTATTCGCGTAGGATTATTTAAAGAATGGTTAAATGAAAACCCAGATTTTGAGGAATAAAAAATATGAATGATATAGTAAATCCATTTGCAAATAAAGGAAGAATAATAACTGGAAGTAATTTTATTGGCAGATTTGAAGGTTTAAAAACTGTTGCAAATTCAGTAACAGATTTACCTTGTCCTAATAATCTTGCTATTATAGGATATCCTAGGATTGGAAAAAGCAGTTTAGCTAAACAAGCAATTATTCAAAGTAAAGAAATTCTTATCCAGGAAAAGAAAATTCCCATTTGGATAGATTTTTCAGGATTTTCAAATCGGGAAGCTTTTTTTAAAAGTTTAGTTCGATATTCATATGAAAATATTAAAAGATATTTGAAACTAATTGACTTCGATGAAGAATTAGAAAATCTAAAATTAGAAATATTAAATAAAGAAAAGTTATGGGATGATCTCAAATATGATATTGAATTATATTTTGAGATTTTACGTTCAAAAGGTTATTATATTATTTTTATTTTAGATGAATTTGATGAAGCTAGAAATAAATTTGAAAGCAATCCATCTGCATTCAGAGAAATTAGGCATTTGGGTTATGATTCTGAACAATACGGAATCGCATTTGTAACTACTTCTCGAAGAAGTATAAGAGATATTGAAATTCAAAGCAAAGTCAGTTCAACTCTTGATGGCATTTTCGGAAAAGAATATTTAATAGGGTATAATTCGAAGGAAATGCACGATTATTACCAGCTTTATAAAAAAAATGGAATAAATTTAAATGATAAACATAAACAACGTATTGAATATTATTGCGGAGGTCATCCATACTTACTGGCTTCACTAGGTTTTGAAATTGTTGAAAGTTTTAAAGAAAATGAATTATTTGATATTGATATAATATTTGAAAAGATAATGTTACAATTTTTTGATTATTATGAACAGTTAATTTCATTACTAAAAGAAGACAAGACTTTTTTGAATCTTTTGCAAATCCTTTTTGGTCCCAAAATTAATGTTAGTCCATCAATAGTTGATGAACTTCTTGTCTATGGCCTAATTATAAAAGGAGAGAAGTATTATAAAGCTTTTTCTGAGCATTTTCAGAATTATTTAAAATATAAAGAAAAAGAAGAGGTGATTGAATTAGATATATGGAAATTGATCAGCCAGGCAGAAAAAGGATTGAGAAAACTTATTTTACATACACTTGAAAAAAATTTTGGTGATAATTGGGAGAAGAACTATCCAAAAAAATATAAAGATATCCCAAATAAAATGAGTAGATTAAATACTATTTTTGATAAACTTAAAGAAGCATATAAAAGAGACATCAGCCAATATGGTAGTTTAGCTTTAAATTTAACATTACTTGATCAGACTTACATCCATCAATTATTTGATTACTTTATTCTATTTTCATGGAATGATCTTTTTAAACCAATTTTTCAAAAAAATAATAAGTATTGGAATGAAATAAAAAAACATTTAGAAAAGATAAGAAATCCGATAGCACACCAAAAAATAGAAATTTTGTTGGAGTCAGAAATCAAAAAAGCTGAAGAATATTGTATCGAAATATTAAATATAATAGAAAATTATCACTTTACCTAATATAAAAAAGTTACAGGTAGCGGATTGGGTCAGAGCGGATTGGGGTCGGAACAAATTGACTTTTTTACAAGGCTTTCATTTTTAAGCAAGGTAGCGGATTGGGTCAGAGCGGATTGGGGTCGGAACAAGCCAATATGTTGAATTTATAAAATATTGATGATAAAATATGGATAAATTCGCCTTTAAAACAGCTTTTTTGACACCAAAAAGGCGGTTTTAAGAATAGATAGTTGACATCATAAAAACATATAGCCCTGAGCACCTTACATAATTGAGCAATCTAATTTAGAAAGTATATAAAATTTTGAATTATTTAATTTAAAAGTTATGAAAAATGTCATCACAAAGTCCATAGAAATTTGAGCTGAGATTGGCAATCCTCTTTTTAATCGCATTTCTTATAACCAATCGTTTCACCGGACGCTAATCGCGCCGGTGAACTCTGCGTTATGTGAAAAATAAAAAAGAGGATAGAAGCAAAATGATGTTAGATCCAGAAAAAACAAATCGTGAATTTATAAAGATTCTCAAGGATCATCTCACATCCATAAGAGATGAAATAAATAAAAGGG
>Ga0272440_1003691_pt1 | contig 11315 bp, 8 predicted proteins | sample SSMMMBAug17_FD_192440 | JGI IMG/M metagenome (GOLD analysis project Ga0272440, IMG submission 192440) | Marine sediment archaeal communities from Little Sippewissett salt marsh, Falmouth, MA, United States - SSM-MMB-Aug17 | ecosystem: Environmental > Aquatic > Marine > Wetlands > Sediment ... | reverse complement strand
CAGCCTAGATCCTTGGTAGCGTGGTGGTATCCAGCGCCAGCACTCATCAGGTACAGGGCCTTCTCAAGCTCCTTTGAGATCACATTGATGGTGTCCACCGTGATCTGGTACTTGCTCTTTGGCGTCAGGCCACCGCGAGACGTAGCGGACGACATATGCTGCGAGTCGCCTTGCAGCAGGTTGTGACCAGACGCCTTCTCAATGCCGCCCCGTAACTCGTTGAACACGTACTGGCGGAACTTGGGGTCGAATAGGGACAGCGAACCAAGCAGGGTGTTTCTAATACCGTACCGCGCCAGCGTGTTGGCCATGGACGCTGGCTGGATGGCTGTGAGGAACGTCATATTGCCCACCAGCGCAGCCTCACTCAACCTGCGGCGGCTAAACCGCCACGCTGCGGCAATGCCCCGCACGGGCCTCGGCGTCTCGGACACGGACTGGCTGAAGCCGTGAGGTCTGTCCCGCCAGATGCGATCAGTCACGTCACGCACCATCTTGGCAGACTTGTTTTTGCCGGCGGCCCCTAGCGCATCGGCAAATTCCTGCCTCTGCTTGATCACTGGTGAGTTGAAGATGTCCTTGGCCGCAGACCGCATGTAGGCGTCCAGGAGCACGGCAATGTCGTACTCCCTGTTCTCCATGTCTGGCTTGTCGCGCTCTTGGGCGAACGGGTTGAAGAAGTCGTCGCTCCCCTTGCCGTACTGGCCGGAGATAGCGGGATCGTTCCTGGCAAGCAACTGATCGCGCAGACTCTGCCGACGCATGTGCGTGATGTAGTTCTCGATGTACCCCATGGGGTCGTCGCCGCGTTGCCGGCGGGCGTAGTTTACATCCTCGCGCACCAACTCAAGGAATCCCCTAAGCGCCGCCACGTCCTTATCGCCGGCGTGGTTCGGGTCCTCCATGCGCCTAGTAAAGTCCTCGCGCTGCCGCTTGTTGAGACCCTTGATCAACCCACGCATCTTGTTGGCCAGGCTCTCCATGTAGCGCCCGCGAGCGGTCTCGGCCTCAAGCTGCGGCTGGATGTTGTGGCGCTCCAGAATGCCCTGAGCCTCGCCTCCGCCAATGTTCCCCTCGGCCTTGCGGCCAGCCAGGTTAAACCACCCAGGGGCCGCATCCTCCATCTCTGGGATTGCATCAAGAAGCTCCTGAGGGGCACCCTGGTTGGCGGAGAAGGCGTCAATGGCCGCCCGGACGTTGCCAGTCTTGTTGTAGATAGTGGCGCCCTCAGACACCCCGTTGCCGGCCACCGCCCGATACTCTGGCGCCTGGGCCAACTGGGGCGGCTTCAGGGCGCCCTGTGCGCCGCCAAGACCCACGCCAAGGTACATATCACCAGTGCCGCCCTGCGGCGATTCTGGCTCAATCTGGGCGCTCTCAGCGGGACCTGGCGGGGCCACGGCGTCAAGGCTAGCAGACTCGCGCTCCTCGGCAAGCAGGTCGGCACCTCGATCAGTCATGGGCAGGTCGCCCTCAGTGCCTTGGCGCATCCTGGACATCGCCGTCTGCCCTGCCTCTTCGCGCTGGCGCACCTCATCCACCGTCTCGTCGGCCTGGGAGCCTGCCTCAAGCGCCACCTCTCCGGCGGTCTCCTCGGCGGCCACGCCGGCCTTGTACTCCTCAAGGTTCTGCTTGGCGGCCTCAATGGCATTGCCAAGAGCGGCCCGCTCTGCCTGGGCGTTGGCAAGCTCTCGGGCCCGCCTGCGCCTGACAATGGGATTCACTCTAGCGGTACGGCGAGAGGCCTCTTCCCTGGCAACCTTCTCTTCCTGGACTAGCCTGGAATGAATCTCCTCCATCTTGGGCACATTGCCGGCCTTGACGGCCTCGACCTCCTGCAGCAGCCTGTCAGCAGCTTCCTCGCGAGACTGCCCGGCAAGCGCCTGCCGGCGCTGAATGAACTCCATGGCAGAGTCAATGCCAGTAGTCACGCTCTCGCCAAGCACGCCAACTACGCCACCAAGCAGCGCCTCCTCTGCGGTCTGGCCAAGGTCCACCGTTTCGGACATGGGCGCCCCGGACGCCGCCGACACCTGCGTGCCAGACAGCACGTTCTGGGCCGCCTCCTGTCCAGCCTCCTCTGCGGCCGTGCGGGCCACCCTTCGCGCCAGGCTGCCGGTGCCGACCCTGCCAGACGAGCCCCAGATGCCGGGCAGCGCACGCGCAAGCAGCAGGTTCGCCAGCATCAGGGGCTTCGTCTTGTCAGCCGCCTCCAGCGGGTCCATGTCGTGCCCGTAGATCAACTCACGCTGCGCTCCGCCAGTCTCAGCAGCCCCCTCAAGCGCGGAGGGCAGCATCATAGCCAAGCCAGGGTTGCGCGTAACGGCAGCAGCAATGGCCGCAGGAGCCAGCGCACCGGCAGACCCCACGGCGCCAGCAATCTTCTCCGGGAAGCTCTTGTCCGCTACGTGCATCCCGGCCAAGGACTCCGCCTGCTCGTCAGCACGCTCACGCACCCGCTGAGACGCGGCAGCCCGCCCCGCCTCAGACTCTGCCCTGGCAGCACGCACCTCGCGCAGCTTGTCGGAGTTGCCCTCGTACATGGACTCAATCTCATCCCACGACATACCGGAGATGCGCTCGGGGTCCGGGTTGAGCCAGGAGGCTGCCCCCGCCCGACCGGCAAGCTCAGTACCATACAGCACGTTGGCCGCCCCCTCCCTGGCGGACAGCAGCAGGCGCATCAGCGCGCCAGGCTCGTCCTGCGGCTCAAGGGGCTCTCTCTGTCGTGACGTGTCCAGCGGCTCGCGCTTGCGCATTATCGCACTCCAGCCTCAGCAAAGTCCTCTTCAGTGGGCTTGTACCTGTTGCCGTCAGGGCCAATCACGATCCACTGGCCGCCCTCTTGCACAAGCTGCCCGCCATCGCCAAGAGTGATCGGCTGGCCGGCGCCAGTCGTGGCAGTAGAGTCCGGCGCGGCCTTGCCATAGCCGCCGAGAAGCATTTGCCTGAGTGAGCTGATCTCCTCGGGGTCACTAATCTTCCTGTCCGGCCAGAAGCTCTTGTCTTCGTACATCGAATACGAATCACCGCGCGGCTTCAGGTAGTAGCCCTCAGGGATCTCGCCCAGCTTTTCTGCCACTGCCTGCGCAGCCACAGGGGCCGACGCGCCGCCCTTGATGAGTTCAGCAAACATGGCCTTAGCCCTAGGGGCGCCGCCGGTGGCCAGCAGCCAGTCCCACTGGCCGCCAGGGGGCAGATTATCCAGCCACAGCTTGTCTATTTTGGCCTCAGACTCAAGTGAGGTGTTGAGGGCCAAGCCGGGGTCGCGTGGCGTGGGGTCCTTGTCGCCAATCCCGGCTTCCTTCTTGTAGAGTTCGCGCTGAAGCACCTTGTCTGCCTCTGGATCGTAGCCACCCTGCTGTCCGCCCCCTCGACCGTAGGCATAGATCATTGCCGGGATAATGGACTTGGCGGCATCTGCCGGGATGCTCATAGATCCACCACCGAGCAGTCCTGGAAGCTGAAAGTCCATGGTCTGCTCTGGGGGCCTGTTCATCCTGTCAAGCTCGCTAGAGTACGCCTGGCGGCTGCGCCACTCCTTGTTAGCCCGCTGCTCCGCCTCAAGGCGCTGCTGCTCCGCCTGCTGCTTGGCCTTCTCCTGCATCAGCATCAGGCCCAACTGCGACAAGCCAGCACCAATGCCCATGCCGATCTTGCTGCCTCCACCGTACATGACTTACCCCACCTTCTGCGGCATGTAAGTTCCGCCAGACCTGGACTGCCGCGCAATCCGCTCGTTGAGCTCGCCAATGGCCTCGTCCAGCGGGCCCCACCCAGACATGGGTAGCATTTTGTCAGCCATAGCAGCGCCCTCGCCCCAGCCGGGCATACCATCATAGCCGTAGCCAAGGTTCTGGTAGTTGAGCGGGTTGCCACGCTGAGACAGAAGCTGAAGCAGCATACTGCCGCGCCTCGACGCATCCTGGCCGGCGATACTGCCCAGCATCTGGCCCTGCACGCTGCCGGCGTACTTGCTGTTGGGGTTGATCCCCTTGCGGGCAAGCTGGTCCATCAGCGTGGCGTTGGCCTGCCGAGTAGCCGCCCCGCTACCAAAGTCACCCCCGCCAGCCATCAGCATCTGAAGCAACTGATCGGACGCGCCAATCTGCTCCGGGTTGAGCAAGCCCGTGTACGAGCGCGGCTGTGCCGGGGCGTACTGGTCAGGCTGAGACAGCCCGCTGATGATGCTGCCGCCAACGGACGCAATCGGCCCGGCCGCGTTTTCCCAGAAGCTGTTGTTCTTAGCCATCTCCGCCTCCTAAAAGCCGTGGCCGAAATGCTCCTCTACGGCCAGTACATACCCATACAGCTTGCCAGTGCCGACAAACTGCACATCAAACACCTGGCCTGCTATCTTCTCCAACGTAGCATAGTGCAGGGACCTGCGGGCATCCCCGGTAAACGTAGCCGTAACCGTCTCACCAGAGTTGGACGTTACCGTAGCCGTGTAACTAGCGTTGACCCCAAGGTCCGCCTTGAGCATCAGCACCCGCCCCTGCAACGTCAGGAACTCGGGCGACTGGATCGTCGCCGTGTGGTTGCTGCTGCCCTGGCCAATCGAGTAGATCCCGCCAGAGGCCACGCTATAAAGGCAAACGTTATTAACGCGGTCCGTTATTAAACCATGAGACAGCGTGCTGCCAGTGTTCAGCGTGCCCCACTTGGACCCGTCACCCACATGCAGCACAAACGTCTTGCTGCTGCTGGTCTGCTTGCAGTTGATGTACAGCGTGTCGTGCGTACTCCCTAGCGACCAGTTGCCGTCCAGAGCCTGCCACTCATCGTCCACGGGCCAGGACACCGGGCGGCTCTGCACCGAGTCCACGGCGAACGACCCAAACTGAGCAGTATCAAGCACGAACAGGCCAAGGTGATTGGCGAACCACACCCTGCCGTCAAACTTGTGGACGCCGTGAAAGTCCTCCACGCCATACCGGACCTTCAGGTCCTTCAGCGTGGTAGACGCCGGATCGTAGATCCACGCACCCGTGTCACTGAAGATGGCCAGGAAGTCGCCCACCGACACCAACGCCGTAATATCCCCGTCCACGGGCAGCGAGTCGGTCGGGGTAAAGTACCCGTGGCCGTCAAGCCCGGACCAGTAGAACTCGTTGCCTACCGCCACGTACAGCCTGTAGGCGTGCGTGCAGCCGCAGGAGAACGTGCTGGGGGCATCGTGCGCGTCAAAGGTGGACGGCAACCACTGGGCGCCAAGATCGGAGTCCTGGCTAAGGTCCGTGGCATACTCGCTCGTCTCGTCATACACGTCAGCGTGCGGGATCTCCTCAAGCAAATACGCCTGCTCGGTGTCACCGAGCTTGCTGCGGTAGATACGCCTGGACACCGTGAGGTCGGTCCCGGCCGTGTAGTCCCCCGTGATCCAGTCACTCACGTCAGTAGTCTTGACGCCCTCTACCCAGATCAGCACGGCCTGCTGGGGCTCCAGCGTCACCGTAGTCTCTGTGGCGCTGCCCTGGTTGATTGCGTGCTTGACTGGAGTCAGGCTGCTCTCGATCACCTTCCCGGACGGCAGCGTAATCTCAACACTGGTGCGGTACACATAGTCGCCGGTAAGCCCGCAGGCGTGCCGGTAGATAGTCCCGCCTGACGAGTATGCCGACCAGCTAGAACCATCCACCCCGACAAGATCAAACGATGTGCCGTTGTCGTTCTCAACGGTATACACGGCATCGTTGATCTCGGTCATGCCGGAGACGCCCTCGATCCATATCTGGTCGCCGTTGTCAAGGGCAATGCCACCAGTGGACACCGTGATGGTGCCGCTGGACTCAGTAATGTTGGTGATGGCAGTAGACACGCCATCGTTGATCGACAGGTAATCGCGCCCGATGGTCGCGGACATGCCAGTCGCCTCTGGCGCCCCAAACTCGTAGCAGTTGGTTCCGTCGTAGAAGCGGTTAGCGGTGCCATCGGTCAGGATGGCCACGCCGTCACCCTGGATAACCTGTAGCTCGCCGTCTCCCCAGCCGCTCGTAGAGATGGCAGACGTAGAGGCAGCGTCCACATCGTAGGCGTACACGACATAGCCAGAAGGCTTGGCCTTGTAGATATAATACGACGTGCCACCAACAACAGCCCAGCCAGCGCCGTACAGCGTCCCGCCGGAGATAGACTGGATCAAGTGGTAGTCGCTAGGCACGCTGCCAACTGCCCCGTGCTCAGAGTGGTCAACGTTCTCGGCCACCTGCAACCCGTCAGCAGGCAGCAGATGCGGAGCAATCTGGCTGTTTAGGCCGCCAAACCTGTCAGTACCGAAGTACTTAGTAGCCATCAGGGCTCCTCTCCAGGCGACGTAAACTCGTAGCCGGACTTGGTGCCCGTGCTGTCACGCCCACTAGCGCCGTCGTACCCGGCAGTAGTGAAGTAGCTCACGTTGCTCATCCAGCCAACATTGGTCGTATCCAGGCCAGTGCGCACCACGTTGCCAAACATGTTGCCGATCGAGATCACCGTGTCAAAGTTGGAGATCCTGAATCCGTCAAACGAGTAGTTGCTGTAGTTGCCCCCGACAAACGCCACGTCCGGCCTGCTGTCAAAGGTGCCAATAATGTCGATGAACTGGATGGCCGCAGGGGCATACGCCAGCGTGTCTGCCAGCGGTGGGTTGGCGTCGTAGATGTCGTCAATGTCGAAGATGGCATTGTTGGTGACCGTCACGTCCTTGAGCCACGGGCCGCCCGCAGCAAGCGTGTCAGTCTGCAACACGTAAATACCGCCCACGTAGCTGGTGGCGCTGTCGTTGCCATCCCAGTGGACAAACTGCACCATGTTTCCGTCCACATGTACCCGCTGGCTGTTCTTCACCATCACCCCGGCTTCGCCGTTGTTGTCGTTCAGGGCAATGTTGTTGCCAGTCACGACTACGCCGAAGCTCTCGCTGGTCCCCTCGTTGGACACCTCCACGCCGTACTGGTTGATGTTGTACATGTGGTTGTTGGAGATCGTGACGTAGTTGCCGCCGACACACCGAATGCCCACGTCGTAGACGCCACGGATCTCATTGCCGTCCACCAGCACGTTCCACGCCTTGCCCACACCAATGGCCCGCAGGCCGATGGTCTTGAACACGTTGTTGGTGCAGGATACCCCGTCCACGCGGTCGAAGTGTACGCCCAGCGCGTCCACGCCCCACTCGCCAGTCTCCTCCACGATGTTGCCAGAAAAGATGATGTTAGTGGTGCTGCTGTCCGGGTGGTTGCCGAAGAAGTAGGCCGTCTCTGCCACGCCGCCAGTCAGCCGGCAGTTGATCACCCGCACGTTGGTGGCCGACCACACGTTGATCGGGCTGTAGTTGTGCGTGCCACCGGACGGCTGGTTGGCGTAGTCGGTGTCAATGCACAGGTCCCGGATCTCAATGTTGCTGGGGTAGATCTCCCCGTTGGTGCTGGTGTGCGTGGTGTCAATCAGGTCCTCGTACACCCGCTCGCCAGTGGTCTGGCCAGAGGCTGCGGTAGGGTAGTACCACGTCCGCTTGCCGGAGTAGAACACATGGGCCTGCGGATAGCCGTTGGGCTGCACGTCCCGGCCCTTCTGGGTGAACATCTTGATTTTGGTGGCGTTGCCGTCACCCATGATGGTCACATTGCTCTTGAGCCGCAGGCACCAGGAGTCTACGCTGTCTGCCGCACCAGATCCGCCCACGTAGTACGTGCCGGCCGGCAGGTAGACCACGCCACCGCCCCACGAGTACGCGCTGTCAATGGCCGCCTGGATAGCCTCTTCGTCGTTGGACGAGTCATCGCCCCGCGCAAAGAACGGAAAGCCCTGCACGTTGATAGGCGTAATGCCGTGGATGAGCACCGTAGACGTGCCAAGATCGCGGTTCCAGGACTTGCCGTACCGCATGTCCTGCACGCCAAGGCGGTCAGACACCTGGGCGTACAAGATGCCGGCCGCAGCCAGGCACAAGACGAAAATGATTACCAGGCGCCTCATCTCACGACTCCTCAATGTGCTGTGGGTACATCGGAGGCCACCCGCCTTGCGGAGCCTCCAGATCATTCTCCCTGAACACGTATGTCTTGGGCGTGGGAGTAGCCGCCCTGGCTGCCAGTCGCCGCTCACCGTGCTGGACTAAGCGCCCCCAGAACGCCGCACGCTGCGGGTCCCTGCTTGGGTAGGCCATCATGTAAACGGCCCGCAGAATGTCGTAGAGTACATACGGTGCCGCCCACGGGGGCAAGTCCACCTCGTCCACGTCGTTCTCAATGTCAGCAGGACGGCCCACGTAGAAGATATCCAGCGCGTTGCCGGAGATGTCATACGTCTCGCCGCCGTAGTCAATGATCACAGCACCGTAGCCAGAGTTGGCAATCTCCGCCCCATACCCAGATGGCCCGATGATCGCCCCATATGCCCCGCCAATCGTCTCACTGTTGGACGTGGCTTCGTAAGTAGTGTCCACGCTCGGGATACGGTACAGCCCAATCTGCTCGTTGAGGCCGCCCACGTAGTACTGCCGTGGTGTCCCCTGAAATCTGTCCCAGCCGTTCTCGTGGCTCAATTGCAGGTTCCACTTAGTCGTAGCCTTCAACTTCTCCCCGTCGTATGCAGCCCTCATCACCTGATCGCAGTTGGTCGGCAGGTCGTACTCCTGCGTCCCCGCGCTACAGACCACGGTGGCGCGCGCCGTGATCGAGCCTGTAGCAGCAGCCAGTCTCCGCGCAGCCATGTTGGCCAGCGTCGGAAGCTGCTCGGCTATAGTCGGGTAGATCGTCTCGTCACCGCCGTAGATCTCCCAAAACCTGTCCTTGATGTCACCCCAGTTCATGCAAACCCTCTGTCCGCTCTAAGGTCCGATGGTTGTAGCGTGTGGCCAGCCGCCACAGGCCACGATTGAACTCAGCCATGTACCCCTCGGAAAGCGCAGGGTCCTCCTCAGAGAAAAGCACAGCCAGGACATAGGGGAGATACACAGTCTCCATGATGTCGTTGGGTATCTCTACCCCGGACAAGTCCGATGCGTCCGGCCGGCACTTGACGTAGTTGATGCGGATCTTCTCTCCGCTCGTAGATGCTACCGGGCGCCACAGCAGGATCTGGCTGTAGCCAGGAGTGCCGGGCGCGGACAGCAGCACGTAGTATTGAGGCCCGACGCCGGAATCATCCTGCCAGGTCGTGCTGATGCGGTCAAGGTCCTCAAGGGAGATGGGCGTTAGCACAGCCTCGTAGTTGATGCCGTCGTAACTGTACTCTACGGTACGGACAGCCACTACCTCGTCTGGCAGGGCGTAGTACATCGCACCGTCGTTAAGGTCAATCTCGTAGCTGGCCCACACGACTTCTGCGGCCTCGCAGATAGCCAGGTCGGCCAGGTGAATCGTGTTCTCAATGCGGGCATCGCTCCAACGGTCATCGTGGCCGGGCGCCAGCGTCCTGACCATGGAGGTGACCCCGGAGACTAATGCGGGCATCGCCTACTCCTTGGTGTGGGGTGAGGCCGAAGCCCCACCCCAGGTTGCAGATCAACTGCCGAAGCAGTCAATCCAGGCGGCAGACAGGACGGTCGAGGCATCATCCGCAAGGGCGATGCCGAAACCGACCCAAGCCTCAGCAGCGTCAGCAGAGCCAATGGCCACGCTGTCGCAAACGTCAGTGCCGGGAATCAGCATCTGACCAGAGGTGACACCACCGTCAGTCAGGATATACTCGCAGAAGCCCTTGGTCTGAGCCTTGAAGAAGGCGCCCTCATCAGCGTCCTCGGTAGCAATCCCAACCATTGGAGTATCGGCCTTCGCCATGAGCACGGTGATGCCGTCGTCAGCAACAGTGCTGATGTAGACGGGTGCGCCCTTGTCGATGTCCTCTCCAGCCTTGAACTGGGCAAAGCTCTTATCGGCCTGGTCGCCGTAACCGCTGTTGCCAGTGATAGTAGGATAGTTAGACATTTATGTCACCTCCTTCTAGGTAGTCGGGTTGGCGGAATTCATGCCGTAGAGCAGGCCGTTCTTGCGACGGTTGCGCACCGCAAGCTGACCAGCCCATAGGCAGGTATTGACCTTGGCGTCCTGATCCACGGGCTTCTCCCACGAACCCCACTTCCAGTCACGACCACCAAGGACCCACAGGCCCAGGCTGGAGGTGTTCAGGAAGTACATGGACTCCGCAGCGTAGCTCGCGCTATCGTAGTCGTAGCCAGCCTCGGGATCGGGCACGTACTCGTCCCACACGATCTCGGCGCCCTTGTACTTCAGGGCCTCAAAACCGGCAGACACCATCTTGCTGTCCGCATTGACGTACCGCTTCTGGTCGTCCAAGCACGACTCGTAGTTGAGATACGCCTGCTGCGAGGCCAAGATCAGGTCAGGCGCCCCACCAATACGGCCCTGCTTCTGGCAGTCCGTATAGATTTTCGCCATCTTGTTCTTAATCCGCTCAACGGTGTTAGTCGTGCCATTGTCGCAGTCCAGCACGTTGTTCTCCCACCAGGAGTACGTGCTAGGATCAAGGCCACCAACAGCGATGGCACGGTCAGGGTCATAGTCAACCAACTGCGGCAGGGCGATAATATCCTTGCCGCTGTTGCCGGTCACACCAGTAGCCACGCCGCCAATCGTAAGGACGTGCTTGTTGAAGCCGTCCGCGATCGACATCGTAGCCTGCTCCATCTTGCTGGCGATCAGATCCTTGATCTTCTCAGGACCAGCGTTCTGGAGGGTGGTCAGGCCATCAACCGACACGGACACGCTGTACTGCGCCCACGGATAGTAGGCGGCGCCCATCCCGTCCTGCGGCGCAACGTCCAGCACGTCGTACCGGCTGTACGACCCGAACGTGTTGTTGGCGCCGTACATCAGGTTAACCTGGAGGCGTTCGCCACCAGAAGCCTGAACACGGCCCTTCGTCTTGAGCTTGTAGAAGAACGGATTGGACCCGAACACGGCGTCCTGAATCACATTCTTCTTATCAATGTGAGTCGTAGTATGAGCCAAAAGCCCATCAATGTCGACCTGGGAACTTGCTCCCAGATAAGTAGCAGGCATTGTCAGCCCCTTTCTCTAGAACTATCCCGTAAAGGCATCCATGATCGCCCTGGTGCGAGCCGCCGGGTCCGTAGGAGTGTCAGGGACATCAATGTCCGCAGACGCTGCCTTGGGATCGGAGGTAGCCCTGGGCGTCACGCGACCTTTCGCGGTTGCCTTACGGGTTGTACGCTGCACACGCTCGCGCTGCTGTTGGACAATAGAGCGAGCCTCTTCAAACAACCTGTCAACACCGGACTCAGATGCCAGCATGGCCGCATACCAGGGACGACTCTGATCTTGCGCGAGGGCGCCCATGACGGCCTCCAC
>Ga0272440_1003690_pt1 | contig 11315 bp, 9 predicted proteins | sample SSMMMBAug17_FD_192440 | JGI IMG/M metagenome (GOLD analysis project Ga0272440, IMG submission 192440) | Marine sediment archaeal communities from Little Sippewissett salt marsh, Falmouth, MA, United States - SSM-MMB-Aug17 | ecosystem: Environmental > Aquatic > Marine > Wetlands > Sediment ... | reverse complement strand
ATTTATAAAATAATTTTTTTCGCAGCATGAATCCATGAACGTGTAGAATTACATTTCCATGTAAACCCAATTTACGTAAAATTAATCTGAATGCGATAGAATCTGATAATAATATTGATACTCCAGACGTCGGAAAGGCCATATGCCCTTGACCACTGAATATTGCTCAAAATTTTTATAATAATAATGATAGACTTTTTTGTAAAACAGTTTGCCATGACCTTCTAGGAATTTTGTGCCGACTGTCAAAATTTCACTGTCCGGATCGTATATGTATTTTTTTGACTCTTCAAAATAATAATCTCCCAAAAAACCATTTTTTGCCAACCCTTTGTACACTGCGGTTTGACGAAGAATCTCGGCTTTTAATTTATTATCCTTGGAATCTCGGGTCAAAATAACTGTTTTCGGAGGCAATTCTGTCGCCATATTTTGATTGTTGAGAACAAAGGGATTCACAAGCTTGAACGTTGAAAAAAAATTGGCCTGTTTGGTATTAAAAATATCAATTTCAATTTCATGAATTATATTCAACTGATAATATGGATAGTTTGAAAAACACCCTTTCTCTGGTGTGGAATATTTTTTGACGATTTCGGCATGACCCAACATTTTTCCATTGGAGTAGGAAAAATTGACCATTTGATCAAAAATATTCATCTGCCCGGAAGCCTCAAGCTGACCAGAAGCATAGTATCGAATTTCTGCATGTATAAATTCATATTCACCCACAGTCCAACGAACATCATTCGCGAAGAAGAAAATATCCTTTTGGTGGTTCTTACCCAGGCAATACTCAATAATCGTGTCTGAAAACCGTGCAATTCCTTTCAAATAAAAATCATAATCATTTAAAAAAAGCTGCGCTTGATCAAAAAAACACAATCCATATTTGACCCCATTAATTATTTCAGATGACCATGAATCATTTATTTCATTGTATGTTAGGCGGATATAATTTCCAGAAAAATCGGTCAACTGATCATTCATCAAGGCTGCTGATATTGACCCCTTGTTAGAAATCGAAAAATGAGTCAAAGTATGAATGTGATCTGCTACAATATGAATAATATTTATTGTTTCATCACTTTCAAATGCATTTTTTACTGAATTATATTCAAAAGTTAAAGAAATACCGCCCACTGTTGCATTGGCTGTAACTAATTCATTTTCGTTATTAATATGAAACTCAGCATCAGTTAAAGTTTGGGAGGCAAATAGAATCGATGATTCTGTCGCGAACCATTCGTTATTATTTTCATCTAAAGTCAGCTGGATAGGCTGATTGTTGATATCTGAAAATATTTCTAAATTAATTTGACCGTTATGATGGATTTGACTCATTACAACCTTGTAAAAATAAATTATGAAAGTTGCTATCTATATTAAATTAATGGCAACTTAAAATTTCAGGCTATAATTCAAACTTCAGGTACTGCCAACCCTGACGATGATAAATGGATTCTTGGCCGCTACAATAAAAAAAGCGACTTTTTAAATAATCCGGGTTCCATACATGTCGGTCAGAAATCTAATCATCAATTCTTAAATCAACTAAAACGTCAGTTGATCAAGCTTTCGCATTAACATGCCCAATAGAGCAGATTTCATTAAATCAATTGAACTAATGAAATATTGAACATTTTATCCCTCATGTCAAGGTGAATTTAAAAAAAAGATATTCCAGAAAGTTGACAAAATAATAAATAAAAATTATTCAATAAATTTCACAGATACTTGACAAACGAAAAATCAAGACAAATCATATTGCAAAAAGGAAAAGATAAATGGATTACAATCAATGCCTAAATGAAATGTATGCTTTAAGACGTTTTGGTATTAAGTTAGGACTTTCATCAATCGCACATGTTCTTAGTGAACTCAACAATCCCCATCATCAATTTGCCAGTATTCATATTGCTGGAACCAATGGTAAAGGCTCTGTTGCCGCAATGATCGCCAATATTTTGCGCATATCAGGATACCGCATTGGATTATACACATCACCCCATTTGATCCGTTTCAATGAACGAGTTGTCATCAATGGAGACCCTATTGATGACGACTCTGTTGTGAAATTGTGGAATAGAGTAAAAACAGTTCATAAGCCAGACAGGGAGCTGACTTTTTTTGAGTATACAACAGTTATGGCTTTTTGCGCATTTGCTGATAAAAATGTTGATATTGCTGTAGTTGAAACTGGTATGGGTGGCCGTTTGGATGCCACCAATATTCTTGCTCCCAGATTAACTATTATAACCAATATTGGACTGGATCATCAAGAATATTTGGGAAAGAAAATCAAGGATATTGCTTATGAAAAAGCAGGAATTATTAAACCGGGAACAGCATGTATTACTGATGTGCAAACCAATAAAGCATTTGATGTTATTTCTGACACAGCAAGAACTTTAAATGCGCCATTGTACCAACTGGGAAGAGATATTCATGTACGCAAAAGAAAAGATGGCTTTTCTTATTCTGGTTTTGAATTTGAGTGGCATCAGTTGCAATGCGCATTACAGGGGGGACATCAAATGAGAAACGCAGGACTTGCGCTTTGTGCTTACGAATGTATTGAAGGCAAAAAAGCAAACTGGAAGCCTGTTCATGAAGGACTTCGAACAGTCCAGTGGCCTGGTCGTATGGAAATCATTTCTCATTCGCCGACTACTATCCTTGATGGTGCCCATAACCCAATGGCAACTCGTCAGCTTGTAAAATACCTCAAAGAAATCAAACAAGACCGTTCATTAACTTTAATGATTGCGATTCTCAATGACAAACCCTATGAAAGTATGCTCACTCCCTTGATACAGATTGCAGACTTACTGATCATTAGCCAGGCAAAAATTGATCGAAGCATGGATCCTCAAATTTTGAAAGATTTTGCAAAACCATTCATTCAAAACATCAGAATAATCCACGATATCTCTGAGGCTTACTTTGAAATTCGACAAAATTCAGATCCATCTGATATCATTTGTATTACTGGGTCTCTTTATATCGTGGGTGAGGTCAAAGCTGCTCTCAACGAGAACAGTCAAGAAATTTTTTTGGCCTGACAAGTCAGAAAAAGCACCTTTATTTTATATCAAACAAAGGCATATGAAATCCTTTATATTATCAAGCAAGGAGATACATTATGAAAAAAACAACCGGTGAACGTCTGCCCCGAACTGACGAACTTGCCAGAGAACTAACCAATTTTTTGAGCCAAAAGTTTGGCTCTCATGTCAAAATTATTCCAACTGCGGCTTTTTTTCCAGAAGAAGAGGAAATCATCACACCGCCACCTGAGGAAAATGATTTTGAAATAGATTTCAACCTCAAGCCTGAGGAATTGGTTGCTTATCTGGATCAATATATTGTTCGTCAGGATAGGGCCAAGGCGATTCTGGCCACAAAAATCTGTACACATTTCAACCGCATTCAATATCAACGAAAAAATGAAGATGAAATCAGTGACACGGTTGGCCGAATTAAAAACAATATTCTGATGCTGGGTCCTACAGGAGTTGGTAAAACCTACATGATTAAATTGATCGCCAATAAAATAGGCGTCCCATTTGTCAAAGGGGATGCCACCAAATTTACCGAGGCCGGTTATGTGGGAGCTGATGTTGAGGACCTGATTCGAGACCTGATCCGCGAAGCCGATCATAACCTTGAACTGGCGCAATATGGCATTGTGTACATTGATGAAGTGGACAAAATTGCCTCAAGCAGCAACACTTTTGGCCATGATATCTCTCGTGCAGGTGTCCAACGGGCCTTGTTAAAACCAATGGAGGAAACAGATATTGACCTCAAAGGTCATGATCCCATTGGCATGATGGAAGAATTTGAATCATTCAGACGAACCGGAAAACGCAAAAAACGAGCTTTAAACACACGCAATATTTTATTTATTATGAGTGGTGCTTTTGCGGATATTAAGGAAATAATCAAAAAAAGAGTGGCGACCCAAAAAATGGGCTTTGGTGCCAAAATAAATACACCGGACGAAGATGCCTTATTCTTGCGAAAAATTAAATCCGAAGATTTAATAGAGTATGGCTTTGAATCTGAATTTGTCGGTCGTCTACCAGTTAATGCTGTCTTGGACCCGCTATCAGTTGACGATTTGTACGCCATTTTAAAAAACCCGAATAACCCCACAATTTTAGGGAAAAAGATGGATTTTATGTCTTATGGCATTCGGGTCAAATTTTCTAATAAATCCCTTCATTTATTGGCAGAGCAAGCCCATGCACAAAGAACTGGCGCACGTGGATTGGTCAGTTCCATTGAACAGGCATTGCTTTCTTTTGAAAAGAAGTTGCCATCAACAGAAATCAAACAATTGGGCATTACCAAGGAACTGATTGAATCTTCAACAAAAACACTGGATGATCTTTTAGAAAATCCCAAACATTCAAAATGGTTGGAGCAGTATAATCAAGTTGCTGAAGAAGAAAAAAACAATATGATCGACTATATTCGAAACAATCGCAAACGACTGGCCAAACAGTTCAATATTGAGATTGATGATCAACGCATTGAATATTTCGCCGATTTTTGTTGTCGGAACATTATGGATCTGGAGTCATCCTTTAGTAAAATTCAAGATGCTTACAACAGCGCTGACAAAATTGAAGCGGATTTCAAAAAAGCTCACAAAGTTGAAATTATTTTCGATAAGGAAGCGCGTGACCATTTGATTCATCAGCAATTGACCGGTAAAATTAAAATGGAAACATTTTACGAGTGGTTAAATAAAAATTTTGAGTATGGATTAAAACTGGTTCGTGAAAAATCTGGAAAAACATCATTCATCATTTCTAAATCTGCTCTGTTAAATCCAAACGCCTACCTTGAAGAACTGGTGAAAAACGAATTAAAACAAGTAACTGACAAGGATTCTCAAGAATGATAGGAATTTCAAAACTTTATTGCGGAACTGTTGAGTCTTCCGATACACTTCGTTATGGTCGTTCATCAGAAACAATGCCATCGCACCTGCTACAATTTTCAAAAGACAAACGACCGGTTGTGGTATGGAATATCACTCAAAAATGTAATCTGAAATGTATCCATTGCTATGCCCATGCCACAGAAAAAAAGAATACCAACGAATTAAGCACAGACCAGGGGAAAAAATTACTGGATGATTTGGCATCGTTTGGGACGCCGGTGGTTCTGTTTTCTGGTGGTGAGCCACTGGTCAGAAAAGATTTACCAGAACTGGCTGCCTATACTGTTTCCAAAGGCATGCGTGCGGTTATTTCTACAAATGGTACATTGATTGATCGCGATATCGCATGTCAGTTAAAGAATATTGGCTTATCATATGTCGGAATCAGTCTTGATGGCACCGAAAAAATCAATGATGAATTCCGGGGCGTAAAAGGAGCTTTCAAGGCCGCAATGAAAGGTGTTGAAAATTGCCAGCATGCAGGCATAAAGGTTGGCTTTCGATTTACAATCAATAAGTTAAATGCCAAAGAGATTCCTGAAATTTTTAATATTCTTGAACAAATGGATGTGCCTCGCATTTGTTTTTATCACCTGGTCTATGCTGGAAGAGGCTCAAAATTGCTTTCCCAGGATTTAACGCATAATGAAACTCGCGATGTGGTTGATTACATTATGGATCGCACCCGACAAATGCATGATCATGGAAATTCAAAAGAGGTTTTGACCGTTGATAACCATGCCGATGGTCCCTACATTTATCTTCGGCTATTAAAAGAAGACCCAGGCCGTGCATCTGATGTTCTGGAGCTATTAAAAATGAATGAGGGCAACAATTCCGGTCGAGGCATCGGCTGCATCAGCTGGAATGGCGATATTCATGCAGACCAGTTCTGGCGACATAAATCATTTGGTAATGTAAGTCAGACACCATTCAGTGAGTTATGGATGAATAACCCAGACCCTCTACTTCACCAACTGAAAGAAAAAAAAATGTATGTAAAAGGGCGGTGCTCTCAATGTAAGTGGCTGGATATTTGTGGTGGAAATTTTCGGGTTCGCGCTGAGGCTGTTAGTGGTGATATCTGGGCGCCTGATCCTGCCTGTTATCTAACTGACGATGAAATTGAGTTGAAAGAAAATCCATAGGACTTATCGTCTGAATATTGACCTGTCTGACAGTGGATGCACATAAAATTTTTTTTCATTATTGGTGTCAGAAATTCATTTTTTTTGTGTCTATTATAAATAGAAGGAACAAACACCTAAACTTCATAAGGAGACAAAAAAAATGAAAAAGCCCCCACCAAACCGCCCTGGCCTGGTCCTAAAACAATTATATATGGAACCCAGGCAAATGAGTACTCAAGATTTAGCAAATATTTTGGAGATAGGCTACCGATCAGCCCAAAACATCATTTCTGACAGATCCAGCATTCGCCCGGAAATTGCGCTAAAACTATCCAAAGTTTTTGAAAACACAAGCCCTGAATATTGGATCAATCTTCAGTCAGCATATGATTTATGGTATGCTGAAGGCAAACGAGGAAGCGATGATCCTTTTTATCAGGCCATGAAAATTAGTGGTGAAGCGATATTAAAACTCATTGGTGCAAAAACGCATGTTGATTATGAATCAAAAGCGGTTGTGCTAAAATCAAAATCGTTATCACCTGACATAATGGCGGTTCCCAAAGACCCGGATAGCACTGATGATCGAATTTTTATCGAATTCCAGGCATATCTCGAAGAAATGATTCAGTATCTGACCGCATCCAAAGTCACTTTGTCTTGTGCACAAGATAACTACACGGGACCAGTGCTTGCAGTGATCATCTATACCGATGCCACCTACAACCGAGGCGTAATCCCCTTAAATATCGAAAGCACATCCGGTAGTTCTGGAATACATGGCAAATTTAAGGAGATTGTGTTATCAGAGATGAAAGAGGAAGAATTGCTTGATATTGACTCTAGGCTCGTTCTTCTCGCACCATTTTTAACCGATAGCAATATCCAAAAAGATAAATTGACATTAAAGTGTTCAGAATGGAAATCCATTGCTGTTAATTCATACCCGGATTCAATGCACCATGATGTCTTGAATGTGCTATCATTGTTCATACTAAGTAAGTTTAAAGATATTTCAATAAAGGAGGTAAGATCAATGCTAAATTTTGACCTTTCTGACACAAGAGCTGGCGAGGAATTGATTGAGATTGGACTTCAAAAAGGAATCCAAAAAGGAATCCAAAAAGGTTTTCAAAAAGGACTCGTTTATTCTGAGCTAAATCAACGTTTTGGCCAAATGCCTGTTGGACAAAGCATTTTTGCTGAAGCTACTGATGAGGTTATCAACAATCTTGCATATGCTATGGATAATTTTATCACTGCAGATGATTTTCTTTATTGGTGGACGAAAAACGCAACACCGAAGATCACCGGATAATAATAGCAATCCCAAAAATTAAATAGATTAAAGATATTTCAATAAAGGAGGTAAGTTCAATGCTAAATTTTGACCTTTCTGACACAAGAGCTGGAGAGGAATTGATTGAGATTGGACTTCAAAAAGGAATCCAAAAGGGAATCCAAAAAGGAATCCAAAAAGGTTTTCAAAAAGGACTCGTTTATTCTGAGCTAAATCAACGTTTTGGGCAAATGCCTGTTGGACAAAGCATTTTTGCTGAAGCGACTGATGAGGTTATCAACAATCTTGCATATGCTATGGATAATTTTATCACTGCAGATGATTTTCTTTATTGGTGGACAAAAAACGCAACGCCGAAGATCACCGGATAATAATAGCAATCCAAAAATAAAACTGTGTGTTACCCAAATAGATAAATGACCTTATTCCTTAATGTTTTTTTTAACACACGCTCGAACTCATCCAGGTTCTCATGAAACATATGAGATGCCCCAACTATGGTATGGATCTTTGCTTTTGTTTTCCATTTGGGCAGAAAGGAATGAATCATCTTTGGGGGGGCAAAATCATCCGCTGTGCCAGCAATAATATGAGCAAGTCCAGGAACCTCTGTGATACTTGAAAAATCTAAAAAACACACCGGTGGAGCAATCAGCCATCCGCGATTGTAGCTTATTTTTGAAGATGCAAGGGCCAGTATCCACGCGCCAAATGAATATCCGACAATATCAATTTTACTGACCCCTCTTGATTGCAAGTAATGCATGACAGCAATGAGGTCATCTTGCTCACCAATGCCTTTATCATGCGTACCGGAGCTTCTACCGACACCACGAAAGTTGAATCTCAGCGTTGAAATTTTTTTTGCCGCAAATACTTTTTGGGTTGATTCAACAATCATTTGATTCATATCCCCACCCATCAATGGGTGGGGATGCATGATTATGACCGCATGTTCCTCATTTATTAAATCGATTCTGGCATCGATTGTTTCCACATTATTTGGAATTGTAATTATAGTTTCCATTTGTTTCTTTTTTTTTAGGTTAACAAAAAAATGTGCATTGGACAAACCTGTTTGATACCAAACAGGTTTTATTAATTATCCGAAATGCGTTGCAACGTCAAAATAACATCCATAAGATCAGTGATGCCATCCCTGTTGACATCACCGGCTACCTCAGCAATCAGACTTTCATTATAAAAAACGACTTTTCGACGTTGGAAAAGATTGATTTGTTTTTCAATAGGCAAATAATGGCTTGCCTGAATAGATATTCGAAATATGCCAGAAGGCACATCAAAGGAATAATAGCCATAGTTATCTGTAAATGTTTGATACTCAGTATCAATTAATTGAATCAGCGCCTGTGAAATCGGTTGTTCTTTTTCTGGAAACCGCGTGATATGGCCGGTTAGTATCACAGAGGGAACATTTTGTTCAATAAACCCAATGTATTTGGAAATCCGTGTGTAAACACCATAATAATCTGGTCGAGCACATCCATGTCCCCAACTAACGAGGCCAGCCAATTCCCAATTATTGATACTTCGACAGATCAATGGCCCACCGCTGTCGCCAAAACAAGCATCTCTTCCCCCCTCAGGCTCACCGGCACAGAGCATATTTGATGAAATTTGGATATGATCTGGATCTTTTTGAAATGCTTGCTGACAGACTTCGTTGGAAACAATCGGAACATTCACTTCTTGCAATTTAGGTGAAAATGGGCCATTTTCTGATAAACGACCCCAACCAATGACAACACAGGATATGCCCGGCGCAATATCTTGCGTGATCATGGGCTGAATCGTTGTATAAGGCGCGTCATTTTTTAATTCAATGAGTACAAGATCGTTTTCTAAACTCATGGTGTCAAATTCTGGATGAATTATTATTTTTCGAACCGGGTAGATATCCCCAGAATCTGTATTCAGATCGTGTGCATCAAGAACGATATCAAATTCATGAGGTAACATATTTTCAACACAATGCGCTGCAGATAAAATCCATTGCCGATGAACCAGGACTCCACCACAAAAATGTCCAGATGACAAAGATTTGCTGCCACGTCTGACAAGAGCAGCCATCCAGGGCCAAAATGCGCGTTTGACCTCTGTCCCCCCCACAATGCGTTGTTTCGATTTTGAAAGTGGTTGTTCACCTTGAACGTTAACGCACATGAGGAGATATATGAAACTCAGTATGTAAACAATTTTTCTCATAGATATCCAAAATAAATTTTCAAGTATAGCACACAAAAAATGTAATCGCTAAGAAATGCTCAAAAAATAAATTCCCCATTTCTATCGAATCATAATTACATGCAAGATCGCGTAGAGACGTAGCATGCTACGTCTCTACGGCTCGTAAACCTCAATACGAACATTTAAAATGGGGAACTAATTTTTCGAAAGTTCCTAAGCATAATTCAGATCATTCTTCCCCTGCAATTTTCTCCTGAGCATATCCAAAGCAGCCAATGCAAACATTTCTTTTTTCTGTGAACGCTTTCCAAAAGGTAACACAATTTTTTGAGAATAAGTCTCTGATTCACAGGCAACAGCCATACAAAGCGTCCCCACAGGTTTTTCATCGGTTCCACCATCAGGTCCAGCAATGCCGCTGGTAGCCAGTGCATAATCTGCATTTGTTTTATTGCGAATGCCAATGGCCATCTCCTGAACAGTTTCAAGGCTAACTGCACCAAATGTTTGAATTGTTTCCGAATGAACACCCAAGATATTCTCTTTTGATTCATTGGAATAAGTTACAACCCCACATTTAAAATAATTTGAACTGCCAGGTACCTGTGTTATCCAGTGAGCAATCAGTCCCCCGGTACAACTCTCGGCAATCGCAAGACTGTCCGATTTTTTTCTTAAAATATGGCCCACTACCTGTTGAATGGTCTCACCATTTATTGAAAAAATGTATTCTCCCAGACGATCCTGACATAAGTTTTCAGCCTGTTTGAGTCGTGTTTCAACCTGTTGAAATGATTTACCAACGGCATACAATTTAATCTGAAGTTCAGGGTATTTAGAACGTGTGCCCACCTTTATTCCATTTATTAGTGATGGGATATCCGCAATCTTTTCACCCATAAGGGATTCACTTATTCCAAAACATGAAATAGTTTGTTGGGCGGTTTTAATTGCATCTGAATGATTCAACAAATCATGTAATTCTGGCAGTACGTAATTGTTAAACATTCTAATCATTTCCGAGGGAACACCCGGTAAAAAAAATGTATGACATTGATCAATCCAAACCTTGAATCCGGACGCAGTGCCAATTGGATTTGGAATTACCTGAGCACTTTCAGGCAAATAGGCTTGCTTTTTATTGCTAGGATTCATGGGACGTTTGGTTCGTTTAAAAAATGCACACATGTCATCGTAAACATTTTGAAAAAATATTAAGGGTTTATTTATTGCTTTGGAAGCAGCCTCAGCAGAAAGATCATCAGAAGTGGGACCCAATCCACCTGTAACAATGAGAATATCAGCTCGTTGACCAATTTCTGATAAGACTTTTATAATTATGGGTAAGTCATCTCCAACAGCCTGGTGTCTTTTAACTTGTAAACCATTTTGTGTTAATTTTTCGGAAAGCCATGCTGCGTTGGTATCTGCCAAAGCGCCTGAAAGCAGTTCCTCACCGGTTGACAGAATTTCAATTTTCATGGAATATTATCTCCAGTTATTTGATAATAACAAATAATAAAATTTATACTTGACAAAAAAACGAAAATCATTCAGTTTTAAAAATTGTATACAATTTTTTTTCATAAATATCAAGAAATGAAGGAGATTTCTAATGAGCATTCGTGTAGCCATCAATGGCTTTGGAAGAATTGGTAGAATGGTATTTCGTGCCGCAATGTCCCATGCGGATGTTGAGGTTGTCGCAATTAACGACCTC
>Ga0272440_1003689_pt1 | contig 11318 bp, 6 predicted proteins | sample SSMMMBAug17_FD_192440 | JGI IMG/M metagenome (GOLD analysis project Ga0272440, IMG submission 192440) | Marine sediment archaeal communities from Little Sippewissett salt marsh, Falmouth, MA, United States - SSM-MMB-Aug17 | ecosystem: Environmental > Aquatic > Marine > Wetlands > Sediment ... | reverse complement strand
GGTCAAACTTAGCCTGACGGCTATGGGCTAAAGCCGGCTTTAGCCTTACGCTGTTCTTGGATTTGCCAAAATTCATCAATTTTCAATGTTTCTCGCTAAAAAGTCCGACTTTTTGGGAATGCGCCCAATTGTACCTTGCGTCAACCATGTAGCATACATTCATAAATATATTGACAATGCTGTCCATTATAGATAGTTGTAAATATACAAGTATTGATTGATTCATAAAAACAAAGTCGTCTAATGCAAATGGGAATTCGAATGAGTTTAAACAAAAAAATATTTAGTTCCGGCTTAAAAAATCTTGATAAGATACTGAATGGTGTTGCGGCAGGAGACAACATTGTATGGCAGATAGATACACTAAATGATTATATTGCGTTTGTTCATCCATTTTGTAGATATGCGTATAAAAATTCAAAAAAACTCATTTATTTTAGATTTGCCGAGCATATGGAGCTGTTGCCGGATGATGTTAAAGCGGAAACGTTTATCCTGAATCCCAAACATGGATTTGAACATTTTATTACTGAAATTTTTAAAAAAATTGAAGAATATGGAAAAGGTGTTTGCTATGTTTTTGATTCACTATCATTTTTGTCCGATGCCTGGAATAGTGACCAGATGGTTGCTAATTTTTTCATGCTCACCTGCCCTTATCTATATGACTTTGAAACAGCTACTTATTTTGCATTAACCAGAAACTATCATACCCGATCCACCATTGCATCCATTCATAATACAGCGCAAATTATTTTAGACGTTTATCACAATAATCAAAAAATATATGTATTGCCGATCAAGGTTTATGAGCGCTACTCTCCAACCATGTACATGTTGCATAGCTGGGAGGGAGACTCTTTTAAACCAATTATGAAAAGTACGCTCACATCAGAAATTCTATCAAATATTACACAGCCTTGGTTAGACATCAACCTGAATCGAAAAGACGCCTGGATTAATTTATTTATTGAAGCGCAAACGATGCTTAAGAAGGATCATCATGTGGATGAAAAATCTTTTAAATCAAAGAATCACATTAATCGTGAAAAGGATTTAAAAGATAAAATTATCAGGATGAATATTACCAGGGATGAAAAATTAGTTGCGCTTTGTAACACATATTTCGATATCGCCGGTTTAATAGAAATCGGTAAACGAATAATCGGTTCCGGATTCATTGGTGGTAAGTCGGTTGGAATGCTTTTAGCACGTGCGATCTTAAAAAAGACAGATAAAAAATGGCAACATTTGCTTGAAACACATGACTCGTTTTTTGTCGGTTCCGATGTTTTTTACACTTACATTATCCAAAATAAATGTTGGTGGGAACGCCACCAGATTAAATTCTCATCTCCTCCTTTTGAAACATCTGAACAGATCGAAAAAAGGTTGCTAATGGGAAATTTGCCTCATTATAATTATCAGCAACTTAAAGAAATGCTAAAATATTTTGGACAGTTTCCCATAATCGTCAGATCAAGTAGTCTTTTAGAAGATGCATATGGAAATGCGTTTTCCGGTAAATATGAGAGCGTTTTTTGTGCGAATCAAAACACACCTGTATACAGACTCAAAAATTTGATTGATGCCATTCGTATCGTATACGCAAGCACAATGAACAAAGAAGCATTATACTATCGTTACCACTGGGGCCTTTTTGACAAAGATGAGCAGATGGCGTTGCTCATACAAAGGGTATCTGGTTCCTTTTACAATCATTTGTACTTGCCCCAGGTGGCCGGAGTCGGGTATTCTTTTAATCCTTTTGTATGGAATAGAAAAATTAGTCCTGAGAAAGGGGTTGCCCGATTAGTATTTGGGTTAGGTACGCGTGCTGTTGATCAAAATGATGATTATGCCAGAATCGTCGCCCTTAACGCCCCGCATCTTAGACCTGAAGCCAAATTTGATGATTTTAGAAAATATGCGCAAAAAAGTGTAGACCTTTTGGATATTAAATCAAATAACTTTAAAAGTTTAGAATTTGATAATGTTGTTCGTATCGCAGATAATGAGGCCTTAAACGTATTCATTTCAAATGACCATCGAACAGAAGAAAGCGGCAGGGATATCAGTCAATCTCGAATTTTCAAAAAACTTTCTTTTCATGAACTCATCCAGAATACGCCTTTTATCGCGGATATGCAGGAAATGCTGGCGATTCTGGAAAAAGCCTATGCGCATCCGGTTGATATTGAATTTACTGTAAATTTTATTGATCCGCAGCATTATCGAATCAATCTGCTCCAGTGCCGCCCCTTTAAAGTCACTCAGGAAATACATCAAGTAAAAACGCCGCTTAATATAGATCCCAAAGATATCATCATTAAAAGCAAAGGTCCAATAATTGGTCAACCAACCATACAGAATATTGATCGAATAATTTACATTCGTCCTTTGCATTATAGTAAAATGTCAATGTCGGATCGATATATGGTTGCAAGATTAATTGGTGATATTACAAATCAAGATGCCGACACCAACCTTCTTCTCATTGGCCCCGGCAGATGGGGATCATCCATACCGGCCTTAGGAATACCGGTTTCTTTTTCCGAAATAAAAAATGCTTCTGTTTTATGTGAAATAGCGGAAATGCATGAAGGGCTGGTTCCTGATATTTCATTTGGAACGCATTTCTTTAATGATTTGATTGAGATGCGAATCTTATATCTGGCAACATTCAGACAAAAAGATCACTATTATCTCAATGAACAACTACTGTTAAAAATCCCGAATAAATTGAATAAATTGTTACCGGGTGCAGATCGATGGACAGAAGCCATAAAGGTTATTGACCAAACGGATTTTTTCCCTGATAGCAGGATTGCCATTAGTGTGAATGTGGTCAGCCAGGAGGCTATGATATACCTTGATTAAAAATAAACCCACAACCCGAATTTAGAATGTGATCATTATTTTTCATTAATTCGTGTAGAGACGAAGCATGCTTCGTTTCTACATACAAACAATAACCGCAATCGTGTAGAGACATAGCATGCTACGTCTCTACAACAATAACCGAAAATGTAAATTTAGAAATGGGGAATTTTTTTTCTGATCCGAAAAACTATTTTTCGAGCCTGCTCAGCCAATTTTTCTAAATAAATGAATATCTTTCATCGTTATTTTTCGTTCAATCTGAAATTCATTCATTAATTCCTCCAGGCTGTCGAAACCGCTTCCCATGAATTGTAGTTTTGAAAAAAAAGGTTTCTTTGTCGCGGTATCAACCAGGGCTGCAAAATGAATAGGAAATTCAGTGTCCCCTATTACCAAGAGATATCTTTCATTGGATTCATTAATCGTGTAATTTGAGGGTAAGGCAAATTCATTGACCTCTTCAAAATGCATCTTTAAAAAATCAGCAGCTTCGATTTCATCCAAATCATCTGCTTCCATTAAATCCGGCACATCAAAAAAACCAAGTGAATACAGAGCAATGCTATAATTGCTGATTTTCTCATAAAGAGGGTTGTTCCGGTCACACATCATTTTAACTTCATCTATTCTTTCTAATACTTTCAGTCCATCTAAATTCATATGCCTGTCCCCCTTTTTTTTGCCCTGGTTGATTCCGATAAATAAGTATCAAACATTGATGACCTCCTTTTTATTGTAAAAATTATACAAAACCCTGATCAAGCATTGCATCAGCAACTTTTACAAATCCTGCAATATTGGCCCCTTTCACATAATTCGTATACCCATTGTCTTCTTTACCATACTTAATGCATGCTTCATGAATTCGAATCATTATTTCATGGAGTCTTGATTCAACTTCTTTACGAGACCAATTCATTCGCATACTGTTTTGACTCATTTCAAGTCCGCTTGTGGCAACACCGCCAGCATTTGCAGCTTTCCCAGGTCCATATAGAATTTTTGATCGAAGGAAAATGTCAATCGCTTCTGGTGAGGAGGGCATATTGGCGCCTTCAGAAATACAAAAACATCCATTTTTGACAAGCTGATCCGCATCATTCTGTAATATTTCATTTTGTGTGGCTGATGGAAAAGCGATGTCTGCTTTAATCATCCAGGGACGTTTACCTTCAAAATATTCACAGTTATACTTTTCAGCATATTCTTTTATTCGGCCACGTTTTTCATTCTTAAGCATCATTACAAAAGACAGTTTTTCATCATCAATACCTTTTGGATCGTAAATACATCCATTTGAATCTGACAATGTCACACATTTACCGCCCAGTTGATTGACTTTTTCAACAGTATATTGAGCCACATTTCCGGAACCAGATACCAGACATGTTTTGCCTTCAATACTTTGTTGGCGCGTTTTCAACATTTCTTCTGCAAAAAACACTGCGCCATATCCAGTGGCCTCCGGCCTGATTAAACTGCCACCCCAGTTGAGTTTTTTACCTGTCAGCACGCCGGTGAATTCATTTCTCATGCGTTTATACTGGCCGAAAAGAAAGCCTATTTCTCTACCGCCGACACCAATATCGCCGGCCGGGATATCTGTATTCGGACCGATATGGCGAGACAGTTCAGTCATAAAACTTTGACAAAAACGCATGACCTCATTGTGTGATTTGCCTTTTGGATCAAAATCCGATCCCCCTTTTCCACCGCCCATGGGAAGTGTCGTGAGGCTGTTTTTGAAAACTTGTTCAAAAGCTAAGAATTTTAAAATGCTGAGATTGACACTTGGATGAAATCTTAGACCACCTTTATATGGCCCCAGTGCGCTGTTCATTTCAATTCGAAATCCTTTGTTGATTTGAATGTCACCATTGTCATCAACCCAGGGCACTCTAAAAATAATAATCCGCTCCGGCTCTATCATTCGTTCAAGAATTTTTTCTTTATGATATATTGAATTATTCTCAATAAGTGTTGTAACTGAATCTACTACTTCACTTACAGCCTGATGAAATTCAATTTCTCCGGGATTATTGTTCATTACTTTATTCATGATCTCGTTTTTCATTTCTGTTCCTTTCAAAAAAAATTATTAAAATCGTTAATTTTTCGATGCGGCAGGGGATAAAGCTTCTTCCTTAATTGGAATTGTCTGTTAGCAAGTACGTTCCTGCCATATTTGTTAATTACTTATACATACTCGACATATTAATAAATGAACGATTTTAAAGGATTGAATCATTTTAAATCGTGCAGTCGAATATATCCAATTACTTTATATGGCTTACAGCCTTAATTTGCGTTGTTTCGCTTTACAACATGATTTCTTAAGAGCAATGGATGTGCCAATTGATAATAATCCTGGCAGTATAATTATAACTACCCCAATTAATTGAGGATGTTTCTTTTTTTTCTGAAATCAAAAAATATTGGAAAGAATTGGGTTGGTGGAAAAGCAACAGCCAATAGGGGCTGGCTTCAATAAACATGAAAATTGATGCAATGATTACTGGCAAGTGAATTTGTATTGAATTATCTCTCATGAATAAAATTCACCTAAATACAAAGGAAAGATCCTTGAAAACCTTAATTGTAAAAGAGATCTAAAAGAAATGAATTTTTTCAAATTTAGCTGTTCAAAAATTGAACAGCACTGCTGATATTTCAGCAGGTATGATTTTTTTCGTTATATTTTTTTATTCGGTGTCGCAGCGTGTTTCGACTGATACCTAGCATTCTGGCTGCTTTGACCTGATTATTGCCACACATTTTTAATGCTTGTGAGATCAATATTTCTTCTACTATTTCAATGATGTTCGCATGGGTATTGGTTTCGGAAAGCTTGAAAATTTCAGGAATGAGGATTTCTATTTTTTCCTTAAGTTCCTTGATCAATTTTTCTGGTTGAACGTCTTCAGAGGTATGATTGGATTTTGATTCAATTTCAATCAAATGATCTTCCAACAAAACATCCCCTGAACATAGTAATACAGAGCGTCGTATGGCGTTTTTTAATTCTCTGACATTGCCGGGCCAGACATGTGATTTCAGTTTTTTAATTGCAGCATCTGATACATATTGAATTGTTGTTTTTGAATATTCCATACAGAAACGCCCAACAAAATAATCCACTAATGAGGGAATATCCACCAAACGATTTCTTAAAGGCGGTAAGTGGATAGAAAAAATTTTTAAGCGCCAGTACAAGTCTTCTCTGAACCGACCCGCTTCAACTTCTTTTTCCAGATTTTTATTCGTGGCCGCGATGATGCGAACATCAACTTTTATCATTTCTGTCCCCCCAAGCCGTTCAAATTCACCTTCCTGCAGCACACGTAAAACTTTTGTCTGGGTAGAAAGGGACATATCTCCAACTTCATCCATAAAAAAGGTGCCGCCATTACAGCGTTCAATTTTGCCAATATGCGTATGATTGGCGCCGGTGAAAGCACCTCTTTCATAACCAAACAACTCGCTTTCAAATAAAGAATCGGGTATTGCGGCACAGTTGATCGTAATAAAGGCCTTATTTTTTCGATGACTATGGTGATAGATGGCCTTGGCCACCAATTCTTTGCCAGTGCCGCTTTCGCCGGTGATCAGAATGGAAATGTCCTTTTCGGCAATTTGTCCGATAAGCTTATACACATCCTGCATTTTTTTTGAATTGCCAATTATTTGTAGATCGGCTTTGGGGACCTGCGATATTTTTGTCGCCGTGCCTGGGAAGCTGACCACTTCTTTCATTTGGCGGTTGGCAAGGAAAGCATCGTTGACAATTCTGTTCAATTCTTTTCTGTCAAATGGTTTGACAAGATAATCATAGGCACCCAATTTCATAGCATCTATGGCTGTCTCTGTTGTTCCATACGCTGTCATAATAATAACAGGTGTTTTTACCTGAAAACTTTTGATTTGTTTAAGGGCCTCCAATCCATTTAATTCAGGCATTTTATAATCAAGCAATATTAAATCAAATGATTCTTCGATCATCAATTCAAGCGCATTTTGAGCACTGTTACATGCCTGTACCTGATACTCTTTTCTGGTGAAAAACCGAGTCAGAAAATGGAGCAAGCCCTCATCATCATCAATAATTAGTATTTTTTCCATAAAATTCTTTAAATTGGAGATTGGTTGAAAGAAACACCGAAAATAAAGTTCCCCGAGTGCTTCCGCTTTTAATCTGAATGACGCCACCATGACGTTGAATTGTATTATGCGCAAGAGATAATCCAAGCCCGGTGCCGGATGATTTCGTGGTAAAAAAAGGTTCAAAAACATTTTGAAGCTGGTCTTCAGGAATACCTAGCCCATTATCTGAAATATCGATTCGAATGCATTGACTCACTTTGGCATTGATTTCACATTCTTCATATTTAACTTGAATATCTAATTTGCCATCACTGTCCATTGCTTCAAGAGAGTTTATCAATAAATTAATAATTGCATCTCCCAATAGTTTTTTATCCCCATTAATTAAAGGTAAATTCTTTTCACATTTAACACTGACACTACATTCCTGTTTGTTGGCCATCGGTCTGATAACAAAAAGTGCGCTCTCAACGATTTGACATATATCGATTTTTGAACATTTCAGTTCCTGCGGTTTTGCGAAATCTAGAAATCGATTGATGGTTGATTCTATACGTTGAATCTGTTCCATGGCGATTTTAAAATCTTCTTCGTACTCAGGAGAAATTTCGATTTCCGACTGTAAAGATTCTAAAAACAGTTTAATTGATGTAAGGGGAGTTCGAATTTCATGTGTAACGCCTGCGCTCATCCGGCCAATGGTTGCAAATTTTTCAGAACGTATCGCCACCATCCGGGTTTTTTCAAGGATGTTTCCGGTCTCTTTAAGCTCCGCAACTTTTAAGTCAACCTCATTTAACAAGCTATGCTGACGCTGTTTCAACTGGGATGCCATGTTTGAAAAAGCCTTATATAAAAATCCTATCTCGTCCCGCCGATTTGTTTTTAGAATGGCTTTGTCAAATTCGCCATCAGCAAGAATATTGGCCGACAGACTGAGCGTTCGGATAGGATTGACAACATAATATGAAATCAGCCACGCTATAAACACTGCAATGATAATGGTAAGTGCGATCATTACATAAACGTATCGTTTTAAGATATCAGCGCTTTGAAAAGCTTCATCTCTATCTTGTTCAACAACAAGATACCAATCTGTATTTTCAACCTTGCGTGATGCACCAAGAACTTTAATGCCTCGATAATCTAAATAAACAGCGCCCAATTCTTTTTTAGTGAATATCTTCTTGAAACTTCCGGATTGCGCAATGTTTTCCTTTAATATGCGATGCGGTTCCTTATGTGCCAGGAACGTGCCATTTTTATTAACAAGGTAGCATTCACCAGTTTTGCCCAAAGATACATCCAAAATGATATTCAAGATCGTACTGGTTCCAACTGTTGCGTGTATGGCCCCTTTCATCTTTTCATCATTATCTAAAATTGGAGCGGAAATAACAAAAATAGATTCATTTTTTTCAGGATGGAGCTTGATGTTGGAAAGATATAACGCTTTTCTAAAGGGCTCATTATATCTGTCTTTCCATAAACTATTCGTTGTTTCGTTGGCATTATTGAAAATTATTTTTTCATCCGAGGATATGACCAGCAGTTCCTTATACGTTTTATAGTTTTTTCCGACCAGTTCCAAATACGATTTAATTAAATCGGGATCCATCGATTGCAGAATTGATGATCCTGCAACAACCAACAGATCTGCCTTACGTTCTAAAAGCCAACGCTCGAGTATATCCACTTTATCATCTATAACATTTTCCAATTGACTGGTAATCATATTCGCAATCAGGTCTTCAGCAGTTTTGACAGAGAATTTGCCGACTAATCCTATAGGTATCAGGGTTGAAAGTAAAAACAGACACATGACTTTGTTTTGTAAATTGTTTGCAAAATAATTCTTATTCAAGGTTAATCCCAAATGAAGGAATGTTTTCTCTCCATTATTTCATCTTATAATTTAGTGGTATCGTGATTACGATCCGATGAGATAATTGACATTATATAATATCACATGATAAAAAAAAATGAAATAGCGTTTAAGGACAAACACAAGGTTTGAACATCGAACAGTTTCGATGCTGTTCTTCTTTTAATTCTTCTCATTATTTCGCTGGGAGCTATTGTTGGTGGAGCTGATACGTAAATATGAACTTGAGCTTTGCTGACAACACCACTGATTATCCTGATTTCAAAAGCTTCGCACGTTTGACGAACAAGTTCTTTAACACGCAAAGCAATATCGCCTTTGAGCATATGATAACGATATTTTGTAACCAACAAAGTGATATTGTAATCCTGATTCATAATTGAGAAGGAAAGCTCTGAAAATAAAAAACGCATTTTATTGATGTTAAAAGAAAATAAGGTCTTGCAAACGAAGAGGCGAATCTGATGTTTAAATCACACATCCAAAACTTGATTGATCTGACAGAATTGCAGGCCAAAGCGCAACCTGATAAAACCGCATTCACCATCCTGGCAGATGGCGAACATCCCGCGCAACACATCTCTTTTGGTGAATTGCCCTGGTATGCCAAAAATATCGCAGCCAGACTTCAGGAACTAAATCTTACTGGTCAATGTGCCTTACTGCTTTATCCCACAGGTATCGAGTTTATTGTCGCTTTTTTCGCTTGCCTGTATGCAGGTGTTATTGCAATTCCAGCTTATCCACCCGATCCCACTCGATTGAAACCATCTCTGGATCGATTGAAACACATTATAAATGATGCCAAACCCGCCATTTGCCTGACATCAAATACCTTTTGTGCATTATTTGAATCCATTTTGAAAGACCCTCATCTGCCTTTGATAAAGTGCCTATCAACAGACAACCTTGAGTCCAATACTGCCTGGAAATATCCTGATATTCATGAAAAATCAATTGCATATTTGCAATATACCTCAGGATCAATTCGCAGGCCAAAAGGTGTGATGATAACGCATCACAATACACTGTCAAATCTGGCTTTGGGAAAACAACTCAATGCATTTACAAAAGAAAGTCGTATTGTTGGATGGGTCCCCCTGTATCATGATTTGGGTCTAATTGCCTATGTGATTGGAACCATCTATAATGGAGCACACTGCTATCTGATGTCACCACATCATTTTATTCAAAAGCCATGTCGATGGCTTCAGGCAATCTCGCGTTTTCGTGCCACACACAATGCGGCGCCGCCATTTGGCTATGAACTCTGTGTACGAAAAGTTGATCCCCAAAATCCACAGGCTTTGGATTTATCCTGCTGGAAAGTTGCTGGAATCGGGGCCCAAAAGGTGCATAAAAGTGTGATCGATCAATTCTCAAGATTGTATAAGAATGTTGGTTTTGATAAAAAGGCTTTTGTTCCCACATATGGAATGGCTGAATCTGTGCTGTATATATCGGGCGGGCATTCCCCAGAATACTTCAATCAGATGCCAGATAAAAAAAATAACAACAATTTGCATCGGATTACCAGTTGTGGTACGACAAATTCAGAACATCGAATTCTCATTGTTGATCCATCAACAAAAATGCGTTGTGAACAAGGAACAACCGGTGAAATATGGCTTAAGGGGCCAAGTGTCGCATCTGGCTATTATTTGAATCCAGCACAGACCCAAAAAACGTTTCAGGCATATCTTCAGGATACACATGAAGGCCCATTCCTGCGAACAGGTGACCTTGGATTCATTAATAACAATCAACTTTTTGTATCGGGCAGATTGAAAGATGTCATCATCATGAATGGCCAAAATATATACCCAGATGATCTTGAATTTGCTTTGCAAGGAATTGATCCGATGCTTAAATCCGGACGTATTCTGGTATTTTCCTATGATTCGAACGATACCGAAAAAATGGGGATTGCTTGTGAAACCAAATCACCCATACAAAAAGCACATCCAGACAAAATTATTGAATTGATCAAAGACAAATTATGGACAGTGTCTGGTCTTTTACCGGATATTATTTTGTTCCTCAAGGCAGGAACAGTACCCAAAACATCCAGTGGAAAACTTCAGCGCCAACGTTGTAGAAATGATTTTCTCACAGGCCGGTTACAGATTGAATATCAATGGAAACGACATGTAAAAGATCAAAACAATCGTTTGAATTCTTCTGAAACAACTGATAATTTTGAAAAACAAGTAAAAACGATTCAGCATCAAATTATGATGCTTATCAATGAAATGATTCCGGATACAATTACACCCTTTGATATGAATACAACAGTTGAAGATTCAGGCATTGATTCTATTCGTATTGGACAGCTTTTAAGCGCTTTGGAATCGTTTTTTGATATTCGCATTCATATAAGCAGAATCACACCAGACACAACCATTGAACAACTATCCCGATATATCGGAAAAAAATTGTGGCCTAAACA
>Ga0272440_1003688_pt1 | contig 11321 bp, 7 predicted proteins | sample SSMMMBAug17_FD_192440 | JGI IMG/M metagenome (GOLD analysis project Ga0272440, IMG submission 192440) | Marine sediment archaeal communities from Little Sippewissett salt marsh, Falmouth, MA, United States - SSM-MMB-Aug17 | ecosystem: Environmental > Aquatic > Marine > Wetlands > Sediment ... | reverse complement strand
GCATAAACAGCAAATCCAGCGACCAATTTATTATTGAGCGGATAAGCTGTTGCAAAATGTGGCGCAGGGACAATTCTTTCTTTGTTGGAAACATCTCCCAAACTGTTAATCGTATTATTATTCAAAGGATTAGGGGTTTGCGACATATCAGTTTTGATTTTGCCCCCTTCAACATGAAAATTATTTACCTTAATGGATGGATACGCAAGATGAGCGCCATTGGATACAGTAAAGCGATCAATCTGCGTCAATCCGGCAGGATTGTAGTAAATGGCAAAGGGATCATCTGCGTATGCGCAAAATGCACCTCCCAATGCTGTGGCTTTTGATCCCAGACCCAATGTGTCCATTAGCCCGGCTGTGGCGATGCCCGAACATGTTAACATGACAGCAATGCCTACCAAAAGTACTGACATACCTTTTTTCATCATCTCCTCCTGTTAAAAAATTAAAAATTTATTTAATTGCTAGCGCTGTTCTCAGAATGCTTTTATTCTGTCGGCTGCAATTTCAAAAAAAAATAATACATTCTTTTTTATGATTTTATTCAGTTAGTGCATGATGACCAAAATGATATTAAAGTTGATGGGGTAAGAATTCATGTTTAGATTTATCAATAAACTTACAAAAAATATCATTAATAATTCATAATTGCAAGCATGATATTGTAATTTTTTTTGAATTTCTTCAAATTGCCGACACAATGATGTGATTGATGGTTTAGAGTGTTTTTTGATTTACTCGCATGAAGACAATGGATAATACTTCCAAAATCGTCTGAATGCTATGAAAAAGCATCCGATATGAGCTGGGATAATGAGAATATTGAATGGGGATTTCCAATATTCTTGCCTTTTTTTTTTGTAAAACGACAAATAACTCACAATGAATACCAAAGCCTTTGCATATAAAAGATTCATCACGAACCAATCGAGAATGCACCATGACGATTCCACTTCCCATATCACGAACAGAAAGATTCAAGAACAGCTTACAGAAAAGATAATTTAATAAACTCAATATTTTTCTATGTAAAGGGTAACTGTTCTCATGTTCATACTTGGAACAAACCACGCAATCCCAATTATCTGAGAAATCAATGACTTTTTGAATATTTTGTATACCATATGATAAATCCAGATCCAGTATGATTAATATTTGGCCGGTTGCCTGTGAAAAACCGAGTTTAATGACAGACCCCAACCCCTCATTTTCTTTTGAAATACAGCGAATTTGTGGATAATGCAACCGAGATAAAATTCGATCGCTTTTATCTGTGCTGCCATCATTAATTAATAATATTTCATAAGGATAGCCACAATGATTCATTACAGATATTACTTGAGATATATTACGTACAATGATAGAGGCATGATTATATACGGGTACGATAACAGATATTTTTTTCATGTTTTTGTAATTAAGCAAAATTTATTCCCATTCTGCATAAAGAGTTCAAAACATACTTACATGATGTATCTTGAAAAGATTACAGGTTTTTGCTATGAACAATAATAATTTGAATATTCAATATCACTGGAGTAAAGCTTGAAGATTCTTGGTATAGAAACCGCCTGTGATGACACCTCCGCAGCAGTTGTCAGAGATGGGCATACAATTTTATCTAATGTGATATGGGATCAACAGTGTGTACATGAAAAATATCGCGGTGTTGTCCCTGAACTTGCTGCACGAAAGCATACTGAAGTAATCACTTATGTTATCGAATCCGCGCTGAGAGATGCAAATGTTTCGTATGCTGATATCGATGCTATAGGTGTCAATGCAATGAGAGGTTTGTTACGTTCGATAGTTGTGGGGGTTTCCGCTGCAAAAGTGATTGCGTATACCCAAAACATTCCCATTATTGGTTTACATCACATTGAAGGTCACATTTATTCGATTATTATCGATAATCCGGATATTTCATTTCCATTTTTATGTTTAACTGTTTCTGGTGGCCATAATATGCTCATTCAGGTTCATGGACATGGTAAGTATAAGCTTTTAGGGATGACTTTGGATGATGCTGCAGGAGAAGCTTTTGACAAGATTGCCAAATTTTTAGGTATTGGATTTCCGGGTGGGCCTGTAATCGACAAACTGTCCATGAAGGGAAATCCCAAAGCATTTGATTTTCCCCGCCCAATGCTTAATAAAAGCAATGATGATTTTAGTTTTAGCGGCTTGAAAACTGCTGTTTTAACAACAGTCAAATCATTACAAAAACAAGGATGTGAAATTTTCATTCCTGATATTGTGGCTTCATTTCAGCAGGCAGTGGTAGATGTTTTGGTCAAAAAAACGATGCGAGCAGCAATCAGAGAGAACATTACAACCATTGCTGTTGCGGGCGGTGTATCTGCCAATAGCCAACTCCGGCAAGCATTCGCCATAGCTACTGCCGAAAAGAACATGAAACTATTCTTCCCGCCATTGTCTTTGTGTATGGACAATGCGGCAATGATTGCATCCCTTGCGTATTATAAATTGAAAAATGGTGAATCATCATCGCTTTCACTCGATGCCTGCGCCAATGCACCCTTTGCTATTTACTAATATAATGATGGAACGTTCCTAAGGAATAGACATTACCTCTTGTAGGAGATAACTAAATCATATGCTAGACAATGATGTAACCACAATGGATTCACCCGCCGATCAGGATGCACACTTTAAAGAATATTTTTATAAGCATATTATTGTGAAGTTAAAACAAAAAGGTAAGTTGGTGATTGTTATTTCACATGATGACATGTTTTTTGATTGCGCAGATCGGGTTGTAACAATGGATTATGGATGTATTGTTTGATAAATCTGCACGCACACGAATGTTAAAAAAAAATATCTTTCCTATCCGACAAATAATAATCTTGACATTGATCTTTGCATGAAGTAGAAACAAGTATATCAACCTTTTTATTTGAAAGGATTATTTTTTGAAAATAGCACTAATTATTCCAAAGAATGGTTTGGAAAATGAAAAAAGCTTTTATGATTATTCATTTCACGCATCTTTTCTGATGAGTAAAAAGTATGCCTCGTATCTTCTGGCCATACCAACTCTCGCATCGTTGACACCTGAAGAACATGAAATTATAGTCATAGATGAGAACATACAAGACATTGATTATTCTATCAATGTTGATATTGTAGGTATTAGCGTAAGAACAATGTTTGCCATGCGTGCCTATGCCATATCAAAAAAGTTTCGTGAAAATGGCGTAAAAACTGTTTTAGGTGGCATTCATCCCTCTATGTGTCCTGATGAAGCTGCTTTAAATTGTGATACAGTTGTTGTTGGTGAAGCAGAAAATATTTGGGGCACTCTTCTTGATGATGCTCAAAATGGCCAACTTAAACCTCTTTATAAAGCAGACAGTTATGCAAACTTAAAAAAGGCACCCATTCCTGATCGAAGACAATTGTCAACACATATGTATCTGACAGATATTATTCAAACAACTAAAGGATGTCCCTTTCATTGTGAATTTTGTTCTGTACATGCATTTGATGGTAAAAAAATCAGAACAAAAACTGTAGATCAGGTCGTTCTTGAAATTAATAATATTAAACAATCCGCTGATAAATTTAAAAAGAAAAAAGCAATTTTTATTGCAGATGACAATATTTTATCCAATAAGTCTTTTACTATTGCATTGATCAATGCACTCAAACCACTAAATATTAACTGGATGTGTCAGGCATCAATCAATATCTCTCAAGAAGACGATTTACTACAAAAAATGAGTGATAGCGGCTGCGGGGCGATTTTTATTGGTTTTGAATCCATATCAGAAAAAAATTTATTGTCAATGGATAAAGCCATTAATCGACGATTTGATTTCAGACAAGCGATCGATAAAATTCAATCATATGGCATACTTGTTCACAGCTCATTTATTGTTGGATATGAACATGATACAGTAGAATCTTTTGATGAATTAATTCAGTTTATTGAAGATACCAATCTACTCATGCCAGTGATCAATATCCTGACCCCCTTTCCAGGAACACAATTGTTCACTCGCTTTGAAAAAGAAGGGCGACTTTTAACAAAAGATTGGCAATTATATGATACCAAACATGTTGTTTTTCAACCTGAAACCTTATCCACAGAACAATTATCTGAAGGGTATAAAAAGATTGTTCAAAGTGTTTACTCTTATGATGCTGTTTTAAAAAAATTGAAACATTACTGGCGTATAGATTTCTGGAAACGTCAAAATAGTGAAGATCCAGTTAAATTTAAATATCGCTTACTATTTGCCATGCGATTAATGTCATTGTTGATATCAACCAATGTAAAACGATCTGTGTTTATTATGAAAATTTTACCATATGTGTTTTTGCGGAAAGTTCGCATCTCAACGATACTCGCGCTAATGGGATATAATGATTTTGCTGAATCGTTACATTAAAATTCGAACGCCCATAATTTTATGCCTATTTCTATAAATGAATTCGAGGGATTGGAACTAAAAGTTTGAAACGCCAATGTCAGATAGGAATTCATTAAAAAGTTCATTGGCAGCGAAAAAGTCAAACCCTTGAATATGATTCATCATTTTTTTATATTTTGCCTGACATCCACAGATATAAAAAAAACGTTCAAGGGATTTTGCCAACTCTGGAATGCCAATAGGATCTGCATCCTTGAGTAGTAAATGCAATTTTTCTAAATCAGGTTTGTATTTTTCGACCTGTTCTAAGCATTCATTGTTGGTATCCATTTCTATCGTTTCTGGTTGATTGCACGAAGTATCTGTATCTTTAGTATTTTTGGCCGTACTGGGATAATCAGGTAAATTTTCAATAAAATTGACAGTGTTAACTAGCATATGGGATAAATCATCAATAAAAGTGACAAATAGATCATTTTGTCGTTCTTTTAGAGCTGTTTCCAATTTCAATGCGGCAGCCTGCAAAGGATGTGCGGATAAATTTCCGGCAGCGCCCTTGAAACCATGTACTTCTCTTATTGCCAGTTCATAATCGTTTTCTATCCAGTCTTTTATTTTGGGGATAAAATCCACATAAGTAGAACAGAAAAATTCCAACAACTGCATGAATACAGCTTGATTACCGCCCAAACGTTCAAGGCCTTCATTAATATCAATCATCGGTTTTGAATTGTCAGCAGTCGATTTGTCTGATATGATTTGTTTTTGTTCTGGTCTTTCTGAAACAGTTGTTTGCGATACGATTTCTGATTTTATTGTTGTAATATCTGATTCATCTTCATAAGATTCATCTGTAGCAATATTTTGATATTGTAGAGAAGATTCTTTATTCTGAATCCATTTTTTTATCATTGCAAACAGTTGATCTCTGTTAATAGGCTTGGTAATATAGTCATTCATACCCGCATCAATGCATAACTCCCGATCTCCTTTCATGGCATGAGCAGTCATAGCAATAATTGGAAGGGATGCCAGATTGGGCATTTTTCTGATACGTCGCGTGGATTCATAACCATCCATTTTGGGCATTTGAACATCCATCAGTACAAGGTCATATCTGTCTGAAGATACCAAATCAATTGCTTCCAGACCATTATTGGCAACATCAACTGAAAAGTTTTCACTCTCCAGTATTTCTCTGGCTACATGCTGATTGAAATAATTGTCTTCAACAAGCAAGATTCGAATTGTTGACGAATGCTGCGTGAATGTCCTTTCAGGTATTGTTGCTGATTTTTTTCTGGATTCTGGCAAAATATTTTCTGTTATGTGTCGGCTATCCAAGACTCGGTTAATTGTATCAAACAAGATTGATTTTTTTAATGGCTTTTCAACGTAGGCATCAATCCATACACGATCATCCGCATCAATATCTTTTTCATGACCAAAGGCACTCATGAGAATGACAGGAGTATCCTTGTCTGTTTTTTTAATATGTTTTGCAGTGTCAATCCCATTGATACCTGGCATAAAATAGTCGATAATTATTATTATGGGTTTTGGCATATTGGATGTTGGATCATTCAGCATAGCCAGCGCATCACCACCAGATCTTGATAATGTTACTTGAAAACCAAACGATTCCAATATGTTTTGTGTAACAACAAGACTATTATTGTTGTCATCAACGACCAATATCATCGCATTTTTAATAGTGTCTGGAAATATATATGTTTTTTTCACCATTTCTTCAGAATGAAGCAAAAATTGGGCGGTAAATGAAAAAATGCTGCCTTTTCCTGGTTCACTGTCAACTGAAATTTTTCCATTCATCATTGAGATCAATTGTTTACAAATACTTAATCCCAACCCTGTTCCCCCATATTTTCGTGTCATGGATTCGTCAGCCTGTGTAAATGCAGAGAATAATTTTTCGATAATATTTTGGGGAATGCCAATTCCAGTATCTTTTACTGCAAATTTGAGACATGCATGCGTATCATTTTTATCTAAAGCTGATATATGAAGATTAACCTCACCTTTTTCAGTAAATTTGACTGCATTGGACATTAGATTGACAATAATCTGACGAAGTCTTGATGGATCTCCTACCAGAGAATTGGGCGTGTCCTTTTCAATAAAGACAATAAGCTCAAGATTTTTTCCTGCTGTTTTTTCTCTGAACATATCTGTGATTTCATCAATGGTTTCAGATAAATAAAAATTCGTCTGTTCCATGTCCAGTTTACCCGCATCAATTTTGGAAAAATCCAGAATATCGTTAATCAAACCCAAAAGAGAATGTGCCGAGGTATTGATAATCTGTTGATACTCGCGTTGCCTGTCATGTGAATCTGTTGAGATCAGTAAATCCGACATACCAATGATAGCATTCATAGGCGTTCTAATTTCATGACTCATATTTGCCAGAAAATCCGATTTGGCCTGTGCCGCTATTTCAGCAGCTTCCTTAGCTTTTATCAGTACCCGCTCGTGGCTACCAAAGACTTTTACAGAAATATAGGCAATCAGACCAGATAGCAGTAAACAAATTGCACAAACAGCAATCAATACTGAATTTCCTGTGTTTTGTCCAATTTTCAAAAGGTTTTGAAGATGTGACACATCATTGTTAACTTTTTCAACCAGAAGATCAATAACATGGGTCATGCGATTGGTTATGTCACGATTTTTATGCATGAGTTGATTGCTAGTATTGCGAAGTGCAATTTCCTGCTGACGAATTTTAAATATGGATTCTTCACCCTCACCATAAGCGAGAATTCGTGATTCAATATTGGATACATTTTCCGCCAAAATGGGGTTACGTTTCGCCAGTGCGCTGGATTGAAATATCTCCGCTGCTTGATGAAATACATTTTTTGAACGATGATACAGACTTTGAATATTTGACAACTGATCCATCTGGTAGACATCCAGTGCCGCACTAAACAAACTGATTAACAGGTTGCCTTCAGCTTTGATATTCAAGGCATAACCCATATCGTTAACAGTTCCATTCATCAGTTCATCAATTGAGGCATTGAATTCGTTTTGGGCATCTTTTGCAAAACTTTCAATACGTGTGGTTTTGACATCAATTATTTTTTGAAGACATTTCATGTAGTTATCAAACGCATGGATTGCGTCTAGCTTGACATGATTTAGTCGTGTGAGATTTTCAGGTTCAGGAAGGCTTGAAAAACATGTATCGACATTTGCGAAAGTTTCTGTCAAATGCGTGTAGTCTGAAGGTTCTACTGAATGGCGAATGGATTCAATCTGGGTTTTCGTATTTTCAACCCATTGTTTAATATGAAGCGCATACTTTTGCCTGTCGTTTTCCGGTGGCAGAATCAACATATCATAACATTTTTGTCCTGAATTATTGATATCGTAAAGCTGAATAAGCGGATAAATTGTATTTTGAATCATTTTTCTGACAAACGATGAATTTTTTCGAGCAGTACGACGACTAAAAAGGTTTGCCAGGGATTTAGCGCCATAGATTGTTGGCGTAACAGTGTCCACAAGATCATTGTGTAATTTCAGAATACCCTGCTTTTTATTGTGAATTTGATTGGTTAAATCGATTCGTTTTAAGGTGGCATCTTTAATATGAGAAAGGGTTTGGGTCATTTCTTGACTGGAATTTTTTATATTCGCAAGCATTTTTTCCATTGAGCGTGATGTCAGCAGGTGAAGGTTTTTATTGAGATCATTTATCAAAAGATCCATTCGATCAGAGGTTTCACGAAGCTGGTCTGCATTTTCTGATGATGTAAGAACGGGTGCAATGGCAGTCAGCAGGGCACTTCTTTCAGACAAACGCATGGCTGCAAGCATTTCAGGGATTGATTCTCCAACTGTACTGTCCATGACCTTCCCAAAACGATTAAAAGAGAATATGGAAAAGGCGGTGGAAAACAGTACCAAGAGCCAGATGCATAAAAAAGATATATACAGTCGCGATAAATAATTTTTAAACCATTTCATAAGAATTTACTTTTTCAATAAACCATTTTTTTTAAGAATTTTATGGGCATTGTTTTTGTCGATGACCATTGTTGGCAAAGATATTCTTTTTTGTAATGTGTCACCTTTCAATAAGAGGCGCATGGCCTGTCGAATCCCTTCGTCCCCCGGTGTTTTGTACAGGAAAGTAGCAGTCAGAATCCCCTCATGGACCCATCGGACACCTTCCATTGGAATTCCATCAATTCCAAAAAAACGAATGGATTTATGAATGTCCGCATCTTTCGCTGCCATATAAGCCCCAAATGCCATTGGATCATTATGGGCATACACCACATCGATTTTAGGAAATGTATCAATGGCATCAGCCATAATTTCATAGGCTTTATCCTGTTTCCAGTCACCATCCTTGGCATCACCCAACAGCTTTATTCCAGACTCCTGACTGACAATTTCATAGAATCCCTGATGTCTATCCTGAGCTGGCGTGGAGCGTTTCCCGCCCCATATTTCAAGGATATTGCCTTTGGCGTTGCTTTTTCCGCCCAAAAGGGCAACAATATATTCACCCGCAGCACGTCCAATTATTTTGTTATCGCCCCCAATAAATTGCGTATATTGATCATTGGAAATATCCCGATCCAATACGATAACCGGGATTTTTAGTGAATGTGCTTTGTTAATTACAGCAGTCGGCTCAATGGCTGTTTTTGGTGAAATCAATATGGCATCAACTTTCATGCGAATAAAATCTTCGATATCAGCAATCTGTTTGTGGATATCATCCTTGCCATCGCGCACAATGAGCTTAAGATTAGGATATTTGCTGGCTTCATCTCGTAATTCCTTGTTGAATAACAATCGCCAGGGTTCTGTGGTCGTTGCCTGTGAGAATCCAATGACATATTGTTTTTCTTGAGATGCATGTAAGCAAAAACACAATCCCATGTAAAAAATTACTACGATAGAAAAAATTTGCTTATAGCAAGACATTATTAATCCTCCTTGGTCAGAAAAGCATTATTTTTGATTCAAAGGGGGCAATCCCATTGATGACCGATAAATTGATAATTGCCGGTCTCTTCCCAATTCATTGGTAATTTCATCCCATTTTTGAGCCACCTTATCCAATGCATTTCTTACAGAAATTTCCTTTTTTAACGCACGTGTCAATTCAATTTCAAAGGATCTTGTATAGCGGTGCAAGCCTGGAATCCTTAAGTCTAAAGCAGCACAAGGGGCATCAAGACTGGTCTGTAGAACAGCAAGGTATTCAGAAGCGGCCTGATAGGACAACGCTTTTGCCCAGGCATCAATATTGGAAAAATGGGTAAACCGATATGGATTAATTCCAGTGCCACTGGTGACAACATCTTTCAGGCTATTTTGAGGATGCGTGTACCACATGATATAATCCCATGCCGCTTCTTTATGCTTGCAATTTTTGGGCACACCAGCCACCCATCCACCAAATGCAAGAAATGGTGCCATGTGTAGACGCTGCATTTTATCCCAAGCTTGTTTTTTGATATTCCATACCTCACGCGTTCCTGGAAGCACAAAATATCCGACCTTGCCAACAATACTGGATTCTTTTGGATCAGCGGAAATCTGGGCAATATCACCCCAATCCAGCGCCATGGCAGTTTTTCCACTGATAAATGCGTTACGCACCTTTACAATGTCAAAATCAATGGCATCAGGTGGGCAATATTTCAGAATATCAAGATATTCAGTGACCGCCCGAATCCAGCCAGGGTTATTAATTTGGGGAGACATGGTTTCTGGATGAAAAAACTGCGCCCCGGGATGATCAGGATGATTGGTATAGGCGGATGCACGACTGAAAACATCCCAGAATTGCTGTCCACCAAATGCAAAAGCCTCAGATGTGCCATACAACGCATTCCCATTTGCATCCTTTCGACCTGTAAAAAATTTGGCAATATCGTGATATTGTTTCCAGGTTTCTGGAATATCCAGTTTGTAATTGAATTGTTTAAAAAAATCTTCTCTATTTTGTTCATTCTCCAGCAAATCTTTGCGAAAGTAACCATTAAATAAATCGCCATCCACAGTAACAGCTATCCAACGTCCATCCCATTTCATCAGGCGATCTCGATAGGTGGGATGAATATCATCAAACGAGGGATCATCAGCCAGTTTTGCCGGTAATTCTTCTAGATATGGAAAAAAATCCCCCGCCCAACCGGGTGCAAACAATACGACATCATAGACTGGATCTTTTTGTGTCATGGATTGATAAAAACAGTTAAACAAATCCTTAAAAGGATGCTGCATGACTTTTACTTTTCCACCGGTTCTTTTTTCCCATGTTTTTGCATGCGCTATTGCCGGACTACCAATGGCTGTAACATTCTGTACGCCTACTGTTATCCGAACATTTTCAAATGATTTTGCGCACGATGAGACTGGATCTAAAAGAAATGGCAGGCAAATGCATAACAGAATTTTCAACTGAAAGTTTGATAATAGATTCATAGTGAACGTTCCTTTTATATTGATCAACTATCAGTCAGACTTGTCTGACCAGTCAAATAAGGTTTAATTATTTTTATTACCTTCAAATGGAATAAAAGTCAAGTAGTTATTTAATAACGTATACAGAATGTAATTAATTTTCAGCTTTTGATATGGAATTCGGATAAAGAGTCAAGTCTGCCCTTGACTCTTTATTAATAGCTTGATTTCAGTATCTGTAAAGCCACAAAGATCATCAAAATTCGCCAGTATGTAGATTTCAGGGGGCAATATCCATTGATGATGGCAGCTATTCTACTAAGGAATGCTCTGAAAATAAGTTCCTCATTTCTGAAAGAGTCAATTCTATTCATTTTGAACCTGGATTACGCTGAAGAAGATGAATAAGATGAAATCAAACACTATTAATTCATCTTATTCATCTTCTTCAGCGTAATCCAG
>Ga0272440_1003687_pt1 | contig 11325 bp, 8 predicted proteins | sample SSMMMBAug17_FD_192440 | JGI IMG/M metagenome (GOLD analysis project Ga0272440, IMG submission 192440) | Marine sediment archaeal communities from Little Sippewissett salt marsh, Falmouth, MA, United States - SSM-MMB-Aug17 | ecosystem: Environmental > Aquatic > Marine > Wetlands > Sediment ... | reverse complement strand
AGATTTTTCAAGTGCTTTATAAACACTAGAATTTTTTGCAACCCCCCCAGTAAAAGCAACATTTTCATTTACTCCAATACTTTTTGCAAGAGAAGCAGCTCGTTTAGCCATAGCAGTGTTAAGAGCAGATACAATATCAGCAATTTCATTTCCTTCATTGACAAGAGAAATAAGTTCAGTTTCAGCAAAAATAACACATTGGCTTGATATCTGGAGTTTTTTAGTTGATTTTTTTGAAACAGGTCCCATTTGTTCAATACTTATTCCAAGAGCATCAGCCATAATTTCTAAAAATCTGCCAGTACCAGAAGCACATTTATCATTATAGACATATCGTGTAACATTTCCATTTTCATCTAAATGAATTGCTTTTGAATCCTGTCCGCCAATATCTACAACAGTTCTAATTGAATTATCATTAAACCATGCCCCCATAGCATGACATGAAATTTCTGATTCTGAATAATTTGCAAATTCGATTTTTTCCTTACCATAACCTGTTCCAATTGCTACTTTAATATCTTGCAAATTTAAATTAGCTTTTTGTAAAGTCATATTAAGGACATTTTCAGCAGATTTTGTTGGATTTGTACCTGACTTTACAACAGCATAAGAAATAATCTGGTCATTATCCATGATAACCATTTTTGAAGTTAGTGAACCTATATCACAACCTGCGACTATCATAATTATCTCCTTTATTTTTGGGTCTTGATCATTGTTTCGGCCAACATTAACATCTTGAATTTTATTAATGGGAGTATCCAACTTTTATCATTAATTGAGTTTTGGGACTGTAGAGACGTAGCATGCTACGTCTCTCAATTTACAAATAAAAATAAAATTAAATAGTCCACAAAACATAATAAAAAAAATGGTTTTAAATAAAAGGTTCTTTTTTGTAAATGGAATAACTATTTAAAAAAGAGTACAAGAATATCTAATTTATATTTTTATTGATCATTTAGAGACGTAGCATGCTACGTCTCTACGTTATCTTTTTTTATGATCAACTGGCCGAAACCATGATCAATCCTATTTTTGCATAGAATCAGCAAAGAGTGCAGCTCCAATCGCCCCTGCCAATTGAGGGTCAGCTTTTTTAATTTTTTTAATTTTCATCCCAATCATTTTTTCAATAGCATTAACAACACCATCATTTTTAGCAACCCCTCCAGTCATAGCAATATCTTTAACAGGTGAAATACTTCTGACAAGCATTGCAACACGATTTGCCATAGCATTATTAATACCAGCAGCAATATCAGGAACCTGTCTTCCATCATTAATATGTTTAATAACATCTGCCTGAGCCCAGACAGTACAAGTTGATGCAAAAATAATTGGAGATGAAGCTTTTTTAGACATTTTTCCAATATCATCTAATTTTAAATCAAGAAGTTTTGCCATTACTTCTAAAAATCTTCCAGTACCTGATGCGCATTTATCATTTGTTAAAAATTTAATTACATTACCATTTTGGTCTATTTTTATAACCTTACAATCCTGCCCCCCAATATCAATTACAGTTTTAACTGAAGGTAGAAGCCATTTAGCGCCTTTTGCATGACATGCAATTTCAGTCATAGTATCACTTACACCTTCTATCAATTCTCTTCCATAACCAGTTCCAACACAATAACTAATATCATTTTTATTAAGTCCAGCAATATCCAGAGCTTTTTTAATTACAATATTTGCTGATTCAACTGGATTTGCAATTGATTTAATTCTAGCACTTCCAATTATTCTATTATTTTTTAAAATGACAGCCTTAGATGTTAATGAACCAATATCACAACCTGAAACAATATTCATATTAACCTCCTGATTTTAAAAAATTCATCTAATCTTTCTGTAGTTGCTTCCCATGATTGAACTCTGTCATCAAAAGCATCAGAATACATAATAAGAGTTGGAAAGCCTGCTTTTTCAACATCACGTGCAAATGGTTTTACCATACCCCATGTATTTCTACATCCAGGAGTACCATTATAAACAACACAATCTGCTTGAAACAGCTTTGCAAGTTTAATTGAATCATCTAACCACATATGAGGAGCATCATATGGTCCTCTTATTGTCCTGACCATTGGTGATCTTGCATTTATCTCAGAAATTGAATCAATCATTGAATCCAGACTTGCTGTTTCAATTTTGTATGCCTCTTCTTCATCAACAATATATGGAGACCTGTCAGAATAAAATCTGCTTAAAATACATCCTATATGGGCTATTCCATGTTGATCTAACCATTTCCACATTCTGGCATCTGCTGTATAATGGTCAATATAACAAAAAAATGCCCTGCATTTTTCATTTAATCCTATTATACCTGATTTTCCTGATCTTGCGTTTTCTTTGGCAATATTAAGCATTGCTTGAAGAAGTTCTGTATATTCAGGAGTACCTGTTGAAAAAAATCTTCCAGCGTAAATAAAAAGATTATAAATAACAGGTAAAGGATTTGGTTTTATCATTTGTAATTCTTCAAGTTCAGAAAGAATAATATCTTGTTTTATAGTCTCTTTAAGAACTGATCTTAATTTAGAAATATCTAATTTTTTTCCTGTTTGATATTCAAGAAATTCAATTAATTTTTTAAAATCCTCTCGATGATATTGTTTTGCTTTTTGACTTACAAGATCAGCAGGATAGTCCATATGATACATAGGCTTTTTTAAATATGATGATGCAAAAGCAAATGAATTAGCATTTGTATCACATATACCTCCACTGTCTACGACAATAAAATCAACCTGCTCGCATAGATTTGCAAGGTAAGCACCAAGTGAGCCTCTTTGAGATGAACATGATGTTTCTGTAAAACCAAGCTCAAAGCAGTAATCCATATAATCAAATGTGCCTCTTTTCCATAATACTGTAGGAAGAACAGTAAGCGGTTCTAAAATAACAGGTACAATATCCATTGCATAGAAAATTATTGGAGAAAAACAAAAAGTTGTCATACCTAATTTTTTTCCATTATCATGTGCTTTTATAATATTTGATAAAACTGTTTTAATCAGTTCAAGGAATTTTATACCGGGCTCACCATATAAGACAAATAAATCAAGGAGTCCTCTAAAATAAGGCATGTAATTCAGCATTTTTTTATATTCTTTTTCAGTTCCTCTAAGTGTCTTATAAGCTATTTCAGTAGTTGCCCATAACATCCAGTCAAAATTATATTCTTTTAATTCAGGTCTCATTTTACACTCCTTATATATTTGATAATCGTTCAAGAAAGGCGTCAATTCTCATTTTTAATCTTCCTCTATCTTCTTTAGATCCATATTCTCTTTCAATTTTTAAAGATTTAATTCCCTTAGCTTCAAGATCAGTTTCATATAAACCATTTTCAGAACCATGAAGATCACAAAACCGAATATTTTGAAGAATAACGCCCTGAACTTTAAATTTTTCAATATTTTCGTAAATTTGTTTTAACCTTTCATTATATCCCCCAAACATCCTGGGACATGTAGATTGTGTCAGGTAGTGTTTAGCAATCGATGAAACAGGATCATTATTATTAATATTTATTTTAGTATGCTGATCTATCCCAAAACATAAATTATCTGAAACAATTATTGCACCAGCATCCTCAATTGTTTTAATAAAGCTGATATCGTCATTGCCGCTTCCTAATAACATTATACGTTTTTTATTATTAATATGTTCTTTTTTTTGTTTTAATTCAGTAATATATTCAACTAAATATTTATTAAAAACATTTATTGGCATAGATGTAGCTGCAATTGAAATAATAAAAACATCATAACCTGAAATATAAATATCATCGCATTGTCTTAACTCATTTATATCATGCATTAATTCTGAAGTTTTATTATATTCACAAACAGATTCAATAATTTTTTCATTAGTAATTTCAACCGAGAAATGCTTATTAAGTTTTGAAATAAAAATATTTATTCCATCAATCAACCATTCAATACAATGGGAGTCAGATTTATGGGGAGTTTCAAAATAATGACAAAATGAAGGAAGAATTGCTTGATTATCTTCACCTGCTTTTCTTAAACACTCGTCCAAACGCCTCATAGAATCACATCCATCAGTAATTATCACTCCATCTAAAAACGAGTATTTATTTTCCCCAAAAAGCTGAAGCATACATTTTGGAAATGTGCATATAAAAGGACCATAATATGCATCCGCAATGTCCATTCCTTCGGCATTAATTCCACGAATTCGATATGGGATAATATCAGCAGCATATAATATTTCTTTGGGTAAAAAAGAACAGGTGTAACCAACAATTTTCTTATCTTGTTTTTTCCACTTAACAACCTGTCTATTTTTTAAATTTATTGCAGCATCTAAAAAAATATCTTTCATTTATTATCTCCATTATTAGTAATATTATATTAGTCCTATTTGAAATTTTGTTATTATGAGACTAAAAGCGATACAAGTGCTTTTTTAGCTCTGGTCATTTTATCATCATAGCCATCATCACAGTTTTCAAACCATGAGCAAAATTCAATTATTAAATCAGGTAAATTTGCTCTAAAAAATGGTTTTATTATATTTGACAGCTCTGGCATCAATATTTCAACTGCCTGAACTATTGAATCAATATCCAATGAATTAATAAATTGCTCAGCAATTTGAGCTGCCATATCTGGCTTAAGCTCATGAATTCTTATAATTGATCTAAAAATTTGACTTATTGTTTCAGCAAAATCAGGGATTTCTAATTCAGAAAAACCATAATTAACCAATTCCTCAATTGTTTCATCTGGTAATTCATCAATTAACGAAATAATTCTATTAATTTTTCTTATTGACAGATTTAAATTGTCAAAAGAGTTTTTAAATTCTGATATAAGTATTTGATCATTTTGTGCAGATGCTTCTAACAAAGACATTGAAATAGATTCTTTAATACTTGTAATAGCTTTCTTAGCTTTTAAATGTGTTTCAATATCTAAATTTTTAAAAAAACTGTCTATAATTTTATTAATATCTATTGGAATTTGAGGTGAGCCTGGTTCGCCGATTAAAGCACTTCCAATGTGCAGCTTTTTAATAATTTCAGCAGTTTCATTAGAAATTTCTGTTATCTTATTAATATCTATTTCACGAATAACAGAAAGAGTTATATCTGAAATAAGATCAGGCGGAACTCTGTTAAATCTGCTAATTGTATGACCTATAATTGCTGTACAAATATTAATAAGTGATGGAATATATGAAATTAATATTACAACCTTTGCAGGATAATCCCACATAACATCGTTAAATCTTTTTATAATAGCAATATAATCATTTGCTGCACCATCAAAAAAATCTTTAATTTCACCAAAATCGAGTTGATCAATCAGATGATGAATTGATGATTCAAGGTTGTCTGCATAAAAAGTTGGGTTATGTTCATGAATTTTGTTTATTATTTTAACCAATGAAGAAATAGTATTTCCAAATTTTTCAAGATCAATATCTTTTAATACTTTACCTATAATATCTTCTTCCTGACTTGTTGACATATCATTTATTGTTTTCCCGGCAGTATTAAGTACTGATATTGAAAAATTAAGTATTTCAGGTAAAAGTTTAACAAGTTCAACTCCAGAAACTTCAGGATCATCAGCCATATCTTTTATAGAAGCAATTTTACTTTCTTTTTCATAAGTTTTAAAGCTTTCTTCAAAAATTTTTGCAACAGGGCTTGATAATATTAATTTAATTGGATTTTTTCCAGCCCAATAATGCAGCATTTCAGAAATTAATTTTCTTACAATGCTTTGAAATTCCTTTGTACGAATAAGCCTTTTAATTATAATTGTATAAAGGTCATCTTTTAATATAGTTACATCATCTTCTAAATTATCTCTTTTAGCTAAATCTTTTTTATTATTTGATTTTTCATTTAATATATCTTGTGAACCGGTATCAGTTTTACTATTATTTTTTTTATTATTATTCATTTTAACCTCTAATTGAAAATTTTATAATTGAGTTATATTGAACATTCGTTTTAAAATACATCTAATTTTTTTGGTTGTCAATGCTTTATTTGATAATTAAGAAAAAAGAGGTGAAAATTAATATTTTTTATATTATTTTAGAATGTTACAAATATTTATATAAAGATAAGGGCAGAGCATGGTAACGAAAACGATAACTATCAAAATTGATGGTATCGGAAAAAAGTCAAAAATAAAAAACTTTGACAATGTAACATTTTGAAATTGTTAATAGCTATTTTGAAAAAAATGACTTTTTACGATACTATCAAAATTTTATTATTATTTTTTATAATTCAACTGTTTTGGCCTCAGGGAATCCCCTCAGTACTTTTGAATTAAGAATTGAAGCCCCAAATCTTTAAGATTTGGTGTCAAAAAAATTATAAGAAAATAGTATCCTCTCCATATTTCAGGGTAGAGTTAACATCTTATATTTATAAAATATAATTAGGGAAGTAATTGAATAGTGCTCCTATAAAATAATTTGGTTTTTATATTAAAAGTACCTTCTCCATATTTCAGGGTAGAATTAACTATTTAAAATTTTTAGATATTATTTTAAATAGTTAATTCTACCCTGAAATATGGAGAAGATACAGAAAATATGTGTTTTTATATTAATTTGTATTATGAACGTCCAAATCTAAAGATTTGGGATTTCAATTCTTAATTGTGTTGACTTAATTAGGCAAATCGATCATAAAAATAGAAAACGTAGAGACGTAGCATGCTACGTCTCTAAATGATCAATAAAAAGATAAGTTAGTTATTCTTGTACTCTTTTTGAGATTTCAAAATGCACAAATTTTCATGAGAAGCTATATCCCTAAAAAAAATTATTTGGAGTAGTGCTTTTCTAATAAATATAATTTATAGCGCCCTGTCTCAAAAGTTCTTTCCCTAAAAACAGCGATTTTAAAATGACTGAAATAATGGGTTTTAAATAATCCTCTAAATTGGATTTAGCACTTGATAAACATGTACCTAACTAGCCAATAAGTGGATTAACTATCTCCAAAAAATCAGTCATTTCAAATTATAGGTTTTTGAGGTAAAGACTTTTGGGACAGGGCAATAGTTCTTTTAATACTATCAAATTGCTACATCATACTAAAATCAATATCATCGTCTAATGATGTATCTGCATCATCTTCAGTTGAAATATCTGTAGTCTGTTCAAGACCAACATATTCAAATTCGCATTTACTTCCAAGAAGCATAAAAATATTTGATTTATTTTCAATAAGAAATGCTGTCTGTCCCTCATAGTCAGAGCGGTATGAAAAAGTAAAATAATAAATATCATTGCTTGCTTTAATAATTTTTAAAAAGCCTTCATTTAATTCATTTTCCTGATCAAATTCAAGAAGATAAACTGAATTTATCTTATGTTCTAAAAATTCATCAATAGACATTTTGTCTTTTAATTCAATTATTTCATCAAATGAGCTTTTGATACGTTTTGCAGGGCTGCCATCTTTATAAACAGCAATTAAATCTTTTTTATCAACCCATTCATTATTTTGATTTAATATCCCTAAAGCTTTACCTCCTTTAGGAATCATAAAGCTTCCTGTTTCATCAATTTCAACTTTAATACATTCATCTCCATTTTCATCAAAGGCAGTAACCTCTTTCCAACCATATAGTTTTTTTCTATCTAATTTTGTAATGGAAAATGAATATTGTTTATCTGTTTGAAAAACCAGAGATTTTGCCATATTCCCTCCTTAGGTGATTTCCGAAAAAGAATTTACCAAGATCGAATTCCCCCCTTGAGGGGGGAAAGGGGGGTGTTTCGTCTTTGTGGTAAGAACACCCCCCTTACCCCCTCAAGGGGGGAATTAAGACTTTGGTAAATTCTTTTCCGGAAATCACCTTAAATAATATATCAATTATATTTCTCCATCTAAAGGATTTTGTGGTGGTAATATTTGATGGTCTCGTAAAAAGTCAATTTTACAAAAATCGGTATTAATAATTTCAAAGTGTTATACAGATAAAAAATTATATTTTTTGACTTTTAACGAGACCATCAATATTTAGTTCGACATAAATTCTTTGACTGGAGTTCCAAATATTTAGATTTGGGTGTCAAAAATTACAAATTTAAAAGATAACTGACGCCCAAATCTAAAGATTTGTGACTCCAGGCTAAGAATTTTATGTCGTTTTAAAATTACTGCCTCACCGCAAAATCTATTAGAATCAGTTATATTTTTTGGTAGTTTTAATTAATGAAATAATTTTATAAGACATTAAGCCTTTTATCAAGTTTAATGCCGAAATTTGAAATTATGCATGTATATGGCCATATTTCGATTCCATGTTTAATGGCTTCATAAAATAGTTTTGAATACTTTAAATCAATAAAGTCTGCTGGAGCAAAACATTTACTGTCAGGCCTTTGAATAAGAAAAAAAAGTGCAACTCTTTTATTTGATTTAGATAGTTCAATAAGCTCTTTAATGTGTTTTTGACCTCTTTCAGTAACTGCATCAGGAAAAAATGCAACATCATCTTCAACTAATGTTACATTTTTAGCTTCTATCCACAACTCTCCATCAGGGCCTTCTAAAAAAGCATCTAATCTGCTTTTACCAATTTTCTTTTCTTTTTGAAAGCTATTATATTTTTTTAATTCAGGAATACAATTATTTTTCCATGCAAGATATAATATTTTGTTTGGAATCATTGTATTTACACCTACCCAAAAATCGAACTTTTTTATTAATTCAAGTGTATAAGCATATTTTCTTTTTGGGTTATTGCTATAAGACAATAATACATCATTTCCTGGATTTAGTAATCCTAACATAGAGCCTGTATTATTTGTATGAGCCCAAAATTTTTTTTCTTTGTATAAAACCTCAATTAAAAAACGTTTTGCTCTTTGTACAAATTTTGCTGTAATACATGAATCTGAAAAGTTGATTAAATAATCTGACATAGTTTTATTTCAGCATATTATTGATTTTTTAATGCATTTTTTGCTTCCTCAGCAGTTTCGAAAATATGAGGAGATAAAAGTCGTTTTTCAAGAGCGCCTTTAAGCTTCATTCGTAAAAAAGTACTTGTAGTATATCTTGAAACACCATAATAAAAATCATTAACAAGGTCTTTAACCATTAAAGTGTATTCATCAACTAGATCATTATTAATTGAAAAATTGTCATAATTTACAATAGTAAAGACTTTTTTACCAACAGGAGTTAGAATTTTTGTAACTAATTCTTTAATTTCCTTGATATCATCATTTGATTTAACATGAAAATTTTCAAAATTAACAAAAAATAGATTTTCTTTTGAGTCATAAATCAGCCTGTCTTCTATTGATAATGTAAGAATATCTTCTTTTAGTCCAATTAATTCATCTTGAAAAATTCTTTTATCCATTGTTTTTAAATTATCATCAATAATTGGTTTAAAATCCATTTGTCCTAAGATATCTTTATTAAGATCAACTCCAGGAGCAATTTCAATCAGTTTCATACCCTGATCGCATAATTTAAAGACACATCTTTCAGTAACATATAAAACAGACTGATTTTTTTGATTTGCATATTTTCCACTAAAGGTTACATGTTCAACCTGACTGACAAATTTTTTAGAACTTCCTTCCTGATCAATACTAAGATTACCATTATTTAAAGATACTTTAAGACCTTTTGCAGTGAAAGTACCAACAAAAACAACCTTTTTAGCGTTTTGGCTGATATTAATAAATCCGCCAGCACCAGCCAGCTTAGGCCCGAATTTACTAACATTAAGGTTTCCATATTGATCTGCCTGAGCAAGACCTAAAAAAGCAATATCCAGCCCGCCGCCATCATAATAGTCAAACTGATATGGTTGATCAATTACAGCATCAGTATTTGTTGCAGCACCAAAGTTTAGACCACCAGCAGGAATACCTCCGATTACACCAGGTTCTGCAGTAAGTGTGATATATTCAAGAATTTTCTCTTCATTTGCAATAATTGAAATACCTTCAGGCATACCAATTCCTAAATTAACAACACTGTTAGGTTTAAGTTCAAAAGCAGCTCTTCTTGCGATAATCTTTCTATCGCTCATTTTCATAGGTTTTATTGATTGCATAGGCATACGAATCTCAGAGCTGAATGAAGGATCATAAATTTCAGCAAAAGTTTGCCAGTGATTTTCAGGCTTTGATACAACTACACAATCTACAAGAATTCCGGGGATTTTTACCTGTCTTGCGTTTAGCGTACCTTTTTCTGCAATACGCTCAACCTGAACAATAACAAATCCATTTGAATTTTTTGCAGCCATAGCAATAGAAAGAGATTCAAGTGTTAAAGCCTCTTTTTCCATTGTGATATTTCCATCAGTATCTGCAGTAGTACCTCTAAGAATTGCAACATTTATAGGAAATGTTTTATATGCAAGGTATTTATTGCCATCAAATTCTATTAATTCGACAATATCTTCTGTAGTAATATTATTGATTTTACCGCCGCCATTTCTTGGATCAACAAAAGTACCCATTCCAACAGTAGTTATTGTTCTTGGTTTTTTTGCAGCAATATCCCTGTACATATGAGATATAACACCTTGAGGAAGATTATAAGCAATTATCTTATTATTAATTGCAAGCTTTTGTAACTCAGGAACTAATCCCCAATGCCCCCCAATTACTCTTTTAACCAGACCTTCCTGACCTAAATGATTAAGCCCTCTTGATTTCCCATCTCCCTGTCCTGCAGCATATACAAGTGTTAAATCTTTAGGTTTATTGTTAATTAAATAATAATTTTTAAGTTCAATAGCAATTTCCTCTGGAAAGCTGATTCCAACAAAGCCTCCAGTCGCAATAGTATCACCATCTCTAATAATTCGCACTGCTTCTTGAGCAGTTACAACTTTTCCTTTTTTCATTCTTGATGGTGGTAAAGCTGAAAGCATCGGATGACCACTATCTTGATTTACTGGATTTTGCATTTAAAAGATCCTCCTTTTTGCTATATGTTTATTAGTTTTGATTTTTGTTTTTTTGATAGTGGACGAAGTGGACAAAGTGGACAAAGTGGACGCAGTGGACGCAGTGGACAAAGTGGACGCAGTGGAATAAGAAAAACCAGCTATGTTCAACCTTCCACTTTGTCCACTGCATCCACTATCAAAAAAACAAAAATCAAAAACAAAATTTCTCACCCCAAAAAAACAAATAATATCAGCTTAATAAAAATACATCAACAGATAAAAATTATTTTGAAGAAAATAAAATAAATAAGCATGGTATCAGAACAATAGAAATAAATGTTGAAGCAATCAGCCCGAAAATAATTGCATTACATAATGGCAT
>Ga0272440_1003686_pt1 | contig 11325 bp, 9 predicted proteins | sample SSMMMBAug17_FD_192440 | JGI IMG/M metagenome (GOLD analysis project Ga0272440, IMG submission 192440) | Marine sediment archaeal communities from Little Sippewissett salt marsh, Falmouth, MA, United States - SSM-MMB-Aug17 | ecosystem: Environmental > Aquatic > Marine > Wetlands > Sediment ... | reverse complement strand
TTGAATTCCTATTTTTGAACCTGGATTACGCTGAAGAAGATGAATAAGATGAATTAAAAGTGTTTGATTTCATCTTATTCATCTTCTTCAGCGTAATCCAGGTTCAAAATGAATAGAATTGACTCTCAGAAATGAGGAACTTATTTTCAGAGCATTCCTTAGGAATTCTCGAATAATAAGTTCCCCATTTTAATTTTTCAATCATTTTAAATGGTTATCCCTTAAAATTTGGCGAAAATACTATGCAATTTTTATGCTTCAATATAGATTTAAATTGAGGCATAAAAATTAACAAAACAAAAATGGCGCATTTTTTGCTTAGCAGCTCGATTTTGTTGAATTTGGGAAGTTGTTTTCCGAGAATTCCTAAACTATTATTACTATCTTGGAAAAGCAAAAAATGAAAAATTAAACAAATTTTAATGAGATAATTCAAAAAGCGATGAAATGCTGGGGATTAAAACAGTCGCCATTGATTCTGACTGTGATACAGACTTAACAGATGAATCCACTGTCAATCAAACATTGCGGTTTTAATCTTGGTGATGAATTGACATAATCACAAATTTTGAAGCCTCAAAAGACCTATTTGATCCTTTGAGGCAAAACAGAAACGAATATTTTTATTTATCCCTATTTGATTGCGTCATCCATATCCAACTGAAATCTCACCGGCCCGCGACGATACCCATTGTCACCAAAGCGGGTATGCAATGCGCATGCAGATTTCGGATTTGACCATGATGTCGCAATTGCCACATGACCTTTGGGAAATGCCGATGTTTCAGCTTCAACAAAATCAAGTGGTGCAAGCGCAGCTTCTTTTTCAACCAGATCATCACGATCACCATAACAAATCAGCCAGGGAATTTTTCTTTCTTTCATGCGTTTGAGGTTGAGTTTTTCTCCAAATAATTGAATGGGTAAGGTGCCATCAGATGTAATTGGTGTGTTATATGATGCAAAACTCATTCGTGTAATCTCAAGCGGAAGGTCGGTTCGCTCATTTTGAAGCCAATAATTGATGGCTGCGGCACTTTTACTTATGGGTATTTGTGTTTGCCCTTCTTGCGGACGAAACATCATCAGATTTCTAAAAAAAGCTATGATTGGCGATTCTACGTCAATGCTTTTGATTTTATATACCCATCCCATTAATTTGCCATCAGCAATCTTATTGCCATTGGTAAGTGTTTTGGTGCCATATAGCAGATCATTATAACGTGAGGGTAATTTTTTTAGAAAAACACCAAGTCCCTTACTTCGTGTGCCATCCATAGGGGATACACAAGTAATCAGACAATCCACCAAACCATCAAGCTTGCCTGTCAGTATGCCACAAAGTGATGAAAAACCTCCCTGGCAATACCCATTCAATGTAACCTGTTTCCCATGATTTTTCATTACAGTCTCACAAAAATATTGGGTATCATTCACATCATCTTCACCTCTCAATATCTGCACTGCTGGATTTTCATGGACAGATTTCATCACGCGAATGTATGTGGGAATGCCCTGATTGGCATAACAATGGGCATAGCTGCGGTTTTCTTTGGGAAGGAAAGAAAGAATATTTGCGCCCAGAACATAAGGTGGGATAATTATTACTGGTTTGCCATTTTTTCGGGTTTCAACTTTTGGATCTGATGGGAAAACTTCGTACAATTCAAACCGGTCGGTTTCAGCCACTTTTTTGCCATTGCCTTTTTCAAAATGAAAGCCATATTCTGATTCAATGTCATTAATGGCTTTCGGATAATCTTGACAGAGTGTTTTCAACATAATCTCATGACGATTCAACCAGCTTTCCAACAATGTGGAATCGCCATCAGTCAATAATTGAACCCATGCCTGCAGGGCATCGTTGGACTCAAGTTCACGAAACCGATTCAATACACTTGACAAACCCATTGCGCCCTTTAAAAAAAGCGCTATGTTCATTTCGCCCAGTTGACAAAAATTTTCCAGGCTTGGCGGGGAAGATTCTAAAAATGTGCGTTGACATTCTGTTTGCCAGAAATATGTACAGGCAGTAATATAAGCATTTGAAAAATCTTTGGATTGTTCTATCAAGCCCGTACAATAATCCATATGGGTTTTGTTGAGACGTACTAACGTGTTCATCGCAAATGGATTGAACCGCAAGTCCGATTGGCCTTTGTTTGTCTTCAACATAACAAGCCTCATATGTAAAATAAAAATGAGCAGTTTGTAATCGTTACATACTGCCCATTAAATTTTCAATTCAAACATGTAATCATGATAGCCTTGCCATGAATTCATGCTGTTTTTTATTCTGATTGACCAGTAAAATAATCCTGAACTTTCTTAAAATTCTCTTCAACTGTATTTTTGAATTGATCACGTCCTTTTTTATAAGTGTTGATCCATTCCTGTACCGCTTGTTTGCCATCTTCAGGCATCCAGGGTGATTGTGCCAAAAACATGTTGACCATTTTTTCGCCTTGTTCCTGCAATTTGCTCATGGCATTAAAGGCATTATCAAATGTACTTTTTTGAAAGTCAATCATTTGTTTAAACATTCTTTTTTGATCCATTTTTTTTCTCCTTAGTTTATTATTTGGATATCCTATATATCCTTGTTTCGAAACATGTCATCAAAACTGGAAAATGACATGTCCTGTAATTTTAAAAAGCCATCATCCATTGCCATTTTGTAATTGGCACGGGCTTCTTTAAATAAATCCGCTGTTTCATGAATTGCATTCCTGGCATCTTCTGGAATCCAGTGTAATTGTGAAACTAGCGTTGATGACATATTTGTTGCATAATCTTGTAACAAAGATATCATGGTATACGCATTTTCAAACACGGATTTGTAATACTGAACCATTTGTTTGGTGATATTTTGGTGTTCCATTATGACCCCTTCTTATATATGATAGATTGCTCTCCTGTAATCTATCGTTAAAGGTTCAATGTGTAAGAAACAAAAATATCGTTTCCTGCACTCAATAATAAAACCGCTTCATGAAATGTCAAGTAATTTTTTTGTGCAATGCATCAAAAAATAATTTTCAAAATTTTAATATGTTAATTACATAATCATTGCATTAATCCATTATTCAATAAAAGGGATGATCAGTCAATCATTTTTTTTGTTAATTTTCGATTAAACATAGTATAAACAACTCGCTGCCAATGTATATCAGGTTTTTCCGGCGTATCAATGGATGACCCAAAATAATACTGGAACGTCTGGGGTTGTATTTTTTTGGGTTTAACGATAGCCTCACTTGTTTCCAATTGAACCGGTCCGCCCCATAAATATTCAATTCCCATCATTGTGTTGGTAATATATTCCTTGACCAGAGGTTTTTCTTCAAACCGATGATTTAAATACAGGGTATTGCCTTTATTTTTTTCAGAATCTACCTCAATATAAGGTGGATGATAGAGGGTATGAAGAATCATATCCTTGTAAACATTGGCATTTCTTGATTTAACATAGTATTCCCAGACCTGCTTTTGGTAATTCATTCGTTTTCCAGCGACAAAAATTTTATGTTTATCAATAAAATCCTGATCCACATAGAAATTGATAAACATAAAATCACACAGATTTTTTCGTACATCAAAAATTTTTTGTTTTCCTTTCTTGACTTTCTGATCGTATTTTTTTCTTTCATCAATATTCATAATACGCTGAAAATCATATAAATCTTTTCCTTTATTGGCTTTTTCCTCAATATCATAAAACATACGCATCCCCAGCGCATAAGGATTTAATCCCACTCTGGGCAGGGATGTCACATTGGCATTGACTCGTGCAAAATCGACTTCATGGCCTTTAATTCGATCATCATTTAAAAACAAAACTTCATGCCAATAACTCGCCCACCCTTCGTTCATAATTTTGGTCCGAATTTGCGGTTGAAAAAACAAGGCTGTTTTTCGGATCACCTCAATAATGGATTTCATCCATTTATTGCGATCTTTGTTCAAAAATTCTGAATTTTCCAGGATATAACTGATAACATCGGACGTTGATATTTTTGTCTTTTTTTCAATATATTTTTTATATAAGGCGTCAAATTCAGGATGCCTGGTTTCAATCTCAGCAAAAAAAAGGCTTTCTGTATGATCCTTACTTTCTTTCAGGCACTGATTGTAACGTTCAATTTCCTTGATGTATGTATTTATTTTTTTAGCTTTGACATCCTGCAAAAAAACATCAAAGTAGTAATTCAGGCGATTAGACAAATCAGCGCAACTATTGGTATCCAGGTTGAAAAGTTCATGATGATAGCTCACCAGATTATCAATGTTTCTGGCAAATTCGATTACATAATCAACATAGCGGCCATGTTCAGAGCGATATCTTGCAATGAGACGTTTGTCAGAAAGGGCTTCACCAGTAAAATCGAAATCCCAGGTGTGTTTAAAAAAAACGTTGTTTTGGAAAAAATCAATATGACCAATGACATGATAAAAAATCATGACATTGAGCCAGTCAGGATTGTTGTCATTGTAAAATGAGATGGCAGGACGTGTATTGATTACTGTCTCGTATGGATTTGATGGATACAGTTCATATTTGCCTTTTTCACGTAATACTTCAACATCATGCACCCAATAGTCATAGAGCGTTGGAATCATGTTTTTTGGGCCAAGTTCTATCAGATCGCGGTTGGTAACAATATACTCAAGGGATTCATCCTGGAAAACAAGCCCGGCATCTCTTGCACGCTCTTTACATCCTTCCATAATTTTTTTTGTTTTTTGATCAATCAATTCCATAACTCACATTTCTCCTTTTGATCTTGAATCTTGATATAGAGAAATATCATGGTTTCCTGAAAAAAGAAACGAAAAATTTACCTGTTGTAAAGATTGCCAAGATGCGGTATATTTTATTAAACACACTGAAATGGGCGGACGTACAAGTTAAGGGAAGTATCATCAAACAGTTATTCCTTTTTCTTAGAATCAAAATTTACAGAATTTACATAATTAAAAATAGTGTAATTTTCTTCATTCTGAAAATTTTTTAAATTCTGAAAAATCTGATCAAAAAAATAATGATACAAATGCATTTTCCTCTAGCTTGTAAATACGTTCCACTGAAATGATTCATGGAGGTTATGATGAAAAAAGTAATCCCGGTCATTGCAATTATCATGATTACAACAATGACCTTTAGCAAAAATGTTATTTCCGCACAACAACAAAACAGTCTGGACAAAGCGTTAACTGTTGTTGAAGCGCGTTATCGTAAAGCTGCCTTTACAGCCGATTTTTATCAGGAATCTACACTAAAAGCCATGGATATGACTGATACCGCCAGTGGACATGCCTTGTTCAAATGGCCAGGCATGATGTATTGGACATATGAAAAACCGGAAAAACAATACATTATTACCAATGGTGATGAATTATGGATATTTCGTCCATCTGACAATCAGGTCATGCAAGGAAAATCGCCAGATTATTTTGGCAGGGGAAAAGGTGGCAGTTTTTTAACAGATATTGGCTTGTTACGATCATCGTTTGATGTTTCCTGGGTACAAAAAGATGATCCCAACGTGCCCAAAATAGAATCGCCCCTTAATTCCATATTGTTAATTCCCCATAAAAAACATCCGGATTTTGAAAAATTATATCTTGTTTTTCATTCCAATACAGGCGACATTCACGAAATTATTACATTGAATGCTTACGATGATCGAACGTGCATAAAATTTTCCAATGTTAAGTTTAATCAATCGATTACAGATAGTACATTTTCGTTTACCATTCCTGATGGCACGGATGTCGTTCATCTGGAACAATAAATGAGGGCATCATGAAAGACATGATTCGTAAAAAACTCAAAGAAAAAAATGCCATATTACTGGCACATAATTACCAACCGCCTGAAATCCAGGATATATCCGACATGTGTGGTGATTCGTTAGAACTTTCTATTCGTGCAGGAAAGACTGATGCCGATATTATTGTATTCTGCGGTGTGCATTTCATGGCAGAAACAGCCTCTATTGTATCACCACACAAAACAGTATTATTGCCCAGGCTGGATGCCGGATGTCCGATGGCGGATATGATAACCCCTGAGACATTGATTCAAAAGAAAAAAGAATTGCCAGGGATTCCGGTGGTGACGTATGTAAATTCACCTGCGGCTGTCAAGGCATTGTCGGATATTTGCTGCACATCAGCCAATGCGGTTCAGGTCGTCAACAGCCTGCCGGATAGTGAAGTCCTGATGACACCAGATAAGAATCTTGCGCATTATACAGCCAGTCATACATCAAAAAAAATCCATTTTTGGGATGGTTACTGCCCGATTCATCATAATTTATTGCCAGAAATGCTGGCTGAAACCAAAGAAAAATATCCCCATGCAAAAGTTTTGGCCCATCCAGAGTGTCGTTTTGAAATACTGGAAATGGCAGATGCTGTCTTGAGTACATCAGGAATGCTGAAACATGTTGCCAATTCAAAAGATAATTCCTTTATAATTGCCACTGAATATGGCTTGATTCATCCACTCCAAAAAAAATATCAGGACAAACAATTTATCAGTGCATCAGATATATTAAAATGCCAGGATATGAAAAAAATTACATTGGCAGATGTTCTAAGATCATTGGACACCTTAACTCCTGAGGTGCGTGTGCCTTCTGATATTCAAGCCAAGGCACGTGGGGCTGTTGAGCGGATGATTGCAATTGTTTAAAAACCAAATCATAAAAGTCTTTGATGGAATAATACTATGAACAAAATCGGAATAATCGCAGGCAATGGACAATTTCCTATCCTGTTTTCAAAAGCAGCCAGGGCCAGAGGTTATGAAATAATTGCAATTGCACATATTGGAGAAACTTGCAACGATTTGTCTGAATATGTGGATGATATGCAATGGATTCATATTGGACAGATTGGACGTTTAATCAAGTTTTTTAAATCACACGATGTTTCACAGGCGGTGATGGTTGGAGCGATTACTAAAACGCGTATGTTTCGCGATGTCAGGCCAGACTTTAAAGCACTGAAACTGCTCAATAGCCTTCGACACATGCGTGATGACAACTTACTTCGCGGCCTTGCCGCCTTCTTGGAAAATGAAGGAATCAAAATTGAACCATCAACCTTCTTATTGCCAGAAATTCTTTCTCCTGAAGGATGTTGGACCCGCAGAAAGCCTAAAAAATCTGAACAACTCGATATTGATTTTGGTTGGGACCTGGCCTTCAAAATTGGTGAGTTGGATATCGGTCAATGTTTGGTTGTTCAGGGACGTACAGTTCTTGCGGTAGAAGCCATTGATGGCACAGATGCCACAATCCGCCGCGGTGGCAAATTGGGGAATGGTCGTGCTGTTGTAATCAAAATTTGCAAACCCAATCAAGACAAACGATTTGATCTTCCTGCTGTTGGCATTCAAACCATTGAAAGCATGTACGATTCAGGTGTCTCCACATTGGTTGTGGAGGCTAAAAATTCTATCGTGTTTGATCGCGATGAAACCATTGCTAAGGCCAATAAATATGGCATATGTATTATAGGAAAGATTCATGAGTAAAATTAACGTAGGTGTTATTGGAACCGGCTATTTGGGAAAATTCCATGCAGATAAATACGCCCGAATGCCTCATGTAAACCTTGTTGGTGTTGTTGACTCCCACAAAGACAGGGCATATGAAATCGCTCAGAAATATGAAACAAAAGCATATACCCGATATCAGGATTTATTTGGTCATGTGGATGCTGTCAGCATTGTCGTTCCAACACAATTGCATTATGCGGTTGCGAAGGACTGTTTGCTGAACGATATAGATGTTTTAATCGAAAAGCCCATTACAGAAACAATTACACAGGCTGATGAACTGATTCAACTGGCAGAAGACAAGAATCGTTTAATTCAGGTAGGACATCTGGAGCGATTCAATCCTGTGGTTGAAGCCATACGTGATCTGGTGGATCGGCCTTTATTTATTGAATCTCATCGAATCAGTGTTTATAAAGGCAGGGGCATTGATGTAAGCGTTGTTTTGGACTTGATGATTCATGATATTGATATTATCAAGAATTTTGCAAAATCTGAGGTTAAAAGTATTCATGCGGCGGGTGTTCCTGTTATTTGTTCTGATGTTGACATTGCCAATGCACGAATCGAATTTACAAAAGGCTGCATTGCAAATGTTACCGCCAGTAGAATCTCCATGAAAGAGGAAAGAAAAATTCGTATTTTTCAAAAGGATGCTTATTTCTCAGTAGACTTTGCCAAAAAGGATATTACCTATATTCAAAGAAAAGAAACTGTCAAAGATGCTATCATACCAGGCATGGATATTCAAAAATTTCATTTTGACGATGGTGATGCCTTAAATTCCGAAATCAAATCTTTTCTCGATTGTGTCCACAGCAGAAAGCTACCAGAGGTAACGGGTTCAGCCGGAAGAGATGCGCTTCAGATCGCTTTGGATATTATGGCTCAAATGAATGCAAGGATTCTCGCATTACAATAAAGACAGCTTGAAAAATATCATTTTTTGTTATTCGCGCACGTTTACAAGAACGAACTTATTCGCGCATGTGCACGTGAATGAAGCAAACCGATGAACGTATTTTCTAAGGAATGCTCTGAAAATAACAGGCTCCTTTCTCTTGAACTTACAAAAAAATAAGGTCGTGTAGAGTCAAAGCATGTCTCTACAGTACAATTACCTCAAAACGAACAATAACAATAATGGGGAAGTTATTTTCAGAGAATTCCTAAGTAAAGGAATAATCATGCAAGACACTTCAGGTATAACTATTCTTATCGTGGATGATGAGGCCGAGTCACTTATCATTCTTTCCGAGTATTTGAATGATAATCATATAGTATATACAGCACAATCAGGTTTTGAAGCATTGAGAATTTTTGAAAAGTACACCATAGATATTATGATTACCGATATGATCATGCCGCAAATGAATGGTGTAGATTTAACCGGCAATGTTTTGAAAAAATATCCAGACACAATCATTATTGGTATATCGGCCTATGAAAATATTTCCAATATTATTAATTTTATGAAACAAGGCGGTATCGACTTTATTCAAAAGCCAATTCATTTTGATAACCTTGATGATACCATCAATAAATCCCTCAAACGAATACAACTCAGAAAAGAACTGGAACAAAAAAACAAAGAGATTCTGGAAAAAAACAAAGCTCTGGAATTGGAAATTGAGAAAAATAGACAGGCCCAGAAAGCTTTGGAAATGAATCGAAATAATCTGAAATCCATTTTTGATGCCATGAATGATATGGTGTTCATTCTCGATACGTCAGGCTGTGTCCTTTATGTCAATCCAGTGGTTTGTGAGCAAATGAAATATTCGCATGATGAAATTGTCGGTATGAATATTCTTGAATTACATGCGCCGCAAAATTTGAATAGTGTGACAGATTTTGTTATTGATATGCTTTCAGGTAAAACTACATTCTTTATTGGCCATCTCATGAAAAAAGATGGCGAACAAATCGATGTTGAAACCAAAATTGCCAAAGGATCATGGGATGATAAAGATGCGTTGATAGCTGTTTCACGAGATATGACCGATTTCAAGATCGCAAAACAAGATATGCAAATTGCTCAGGCTGAAAGTCGGGCCAAAAGCGAATTTTTGGCCAATATCAGTCATGATTTGCGGACACCTCTCAATGGCATTTTAGGCTATACACAAATACTTGTAAAAGATAAACATCTGGATAAAAAATATCAGGAACAAATCCAGGTAATACACAAGTCTGGCGAGCACCTTTTGCTGCTGATTAATGATATATTAGATTTGTCAAAAATTGATGCAGGGAAAATGCAGCTTCAAGTGGCCGACTTCTATTTTACTGATTTTCTTCGACGTATTGTTGATATTTGCCAGGTTATTGCGAACAAAAAAAGAATTCATTTGAAATATTCTGCTTCACAAGATTGCCCTGTTTGTGTCAAAGGTGATGAAAAAAGATTGCGGCAGGTACTGCTCAATCTAATTAACAATGCAATAAAATTTACAAATGCCGGCCAGGTATCATTTGAAGTCTTACGTGTCAATGATCTGATTCGGTTTATTGTCAAAGATACTGGCATCGGTATTCCAAATAATAAGCTTCAATATATTTTTGAACCATTTCACCAACTGGATTCTCAAAACAATCAATCAGATGGTACTGGTCTTGGGCTGGCAATCAGCCGACGAATTATTCAATTAATGAATAGTGATATCTTTGTGTCGAGTCGTATCAATGAAGGCAGCACTTTTTGGTTCGAAATACATCTTCCTGAAGTTTTTACAAAAATGAAAAAAAAGAAAAAAAGGGATAGATGGGCTGAAATTAATGGCAAAGGATATCGAGTTTTAATTGTTGATGACAATCGTATGAATCGACAATTTTTTGTTCAAATACTTCAACAAAATAGTTTTGAATTATGTGAGGCTGAAGATGGATTTCAAGCCATTGAATTAACAGAAAAATTTCGTCCCCATTTAATTTTGATGGATATTATGATGCCTCGAATGAGCGGTATTGATGCCATTAATGAAATTCGGAAACAACCCAAAAATTCGGATATTATTATTTTTACAGTATCTGCCAATGCTGAAATGAGAAATCTTTGTAATGAGAAACCCAATTCTTGCAATGAATTTCTATTAAAACCCCTTGATATGGGGGTTTTTTATTCAAAATTGACAAAATATTTGAATGTGGATGCACCTCCGGAAAATGAAAAAGATAACGCATCGGATAAGCCATCCGAAAAAATAACGCCACCTTCGGTATCAGATATTCAGGAATTATACCAAATGGCAAAGACTGGAAATGTACTTCGGGTTGAAAAGATGGCACGCAACCTTGAAGACAAGAATCAATTATATCAACTATTCTCTAACAAAATCCAGGAAATGGCCAAAGGCTTTAAAATAAATGAATTGAAATCTTATTTGGAGCAATTTTTATCGTAAATAAGAATAAAATGGCATCCTTCATATTGCTTTAAAAGTAGTTATCTCTTTTTCGAGATAATGTCATACGAAGGCGCATTCCCAAAAAATCGGAGTCCTGATGATCCGATCATATAAAGGATGCTAAAATATACTATTAATAATGCTAAAAAGGAGAATGTCATGAGCAATCTGGCCTATGCACTATCAATTGATGAAATAGATGAAGTCCCCGATATTTCGAATCCCCCCCACCTTTTTTCAAAAGGTCCAATTGCGGCTGAAGATTATGATATGCCAATATCCCATGAAGGTAAATATGTGGATGAAGCCACATATTGGGATGATTATTATGAAGATGATTCGTTCAGA
>Ga0272440_1003685_pt1 | contig 11327 bp, 6 predicted proteins | sample SSMMMBAug17_FD_192440 | JGI IMG/M metagenome (GOLD analysis project Ga0272440, IMG submission 192440) | Marine sediment archaeal communities from Little Sippewissett salt marsh, Falmouth, MA, United States - SSM-MMB-Aug17 | ecosystem: Environmental > Aquatic > Marine > Wetlands > Sediment ... | reverse complement strand
ATATCAATATTGTCAGCAGTTGCAGTGAGAGATGTTTGATCTGCAAAAGTGATGTCTTTAATATCCTGTGCCGCAGACAAGATGACATTTTCCGCTTGAATATCAATGGTGTCAATATTTCCATCTGCCTGAACCGATCCATTGATACTTGTTAAGTTGACAGTATTTGCACTGACCTGATCAATTTATAGGTCACTGGCATGGGAAAATACGAAATCACCATTGTTTATGGTTTTTGAAAATGGGGAAGTTATTTTTCGGGCATTCCTTATAGCATTTTCAGTTCGTTGATTTCCTTTTTTTGTACTCTGCACGACACAGCATGGAACTGATGTTTTTCTGGTGCATTAACTGATGCATGGGGCAGTTTTAATGGTGTGGTTATTAATTCGTTTTGTATAAAAATTACTGCCTAGATCCCGATGGATGCCTGGTGCGAATTTTGATTTAATTAATATGTAAAATAAATCAATAAAAAATGGATTCGTTAACCAGCTACAAGAAATAAAGGGCGCGATGTAAAACAGGGACAACAAGAAAGTCACTGTCGGCTGTGATAAATATAAAAAAGCTGTATCAAAAAACTGCATGTAGTTGAGATTGTGAGAAAAAATAAAAATCCAAAAAAATTGTAGTCTATTTGCGTGGGAGAAGTTTTTTTTCTTGACATATACTTTAATGGATGCCCCTACAGTTCGACTTCACAAACAGGTTTGCTATTGGTATTTGTAAAAAAAAATATTCGACTTTTTGGAAATGCGCCCCAGCCTTTATTAGCCAGAACTATTTTTTTTTGAGTGTTACATTATTCGCGGTTTCTTCTGGTATACTCAATCAGGCATTGACGCAATTTTGAAACAATGACAGGCACAACAAGCTCATTATTTGTAAAGATTTCCATGGCAGAAATATAGGGTTTTTTATAAAAATTGACATTCGCACCTTTATCAATGTTCAGCACTGAGCCTTCAAGCGAAAAACCTGCAAAAAAGCCTCTATTTCTGGAATATGAATAAATTTCAGCTTTAAGCATAATATCGGTTCCAGCACCTGCCATTCGTCCTACAGGCCCTGCAGCAACAGAAATATCGCCTCCCAGCGTAATTTTGCCACTGGTGATTGAGTCCACACTTTTTTTGGTTTTAAAAACCAATACAATATCTGTAGATTGGGCTCCAGCTTGTAAACCAAAACCTGCACCGGCAAGATATACAAATGAGGGATTACTCCATCGATTCGAATTGGTTCGAACAAGTAACACACCTTTACCATAACGTCCGCCAGCAAAAAATCCAACTTTCAAGACCGATGGAATGATTGCTATGCCATGAGCATTTCCAAACAAGGCTGGCGGGATTGCTTTTTCAGGGATCTTGCCTAAATCATTTAACACTTCAATGGCATTATTAATTTTCATTTGTTCCTTTGTTTCTGCAAAGCCATGTGCGGATAAAACTACGAACAAAGCTGTTACAATACAATAAATCTTGATACTTTTCATATAAGTTCTCCCTTTTATTTAATAATTTATCTGTCTGTCAGGTTCTGACATATTTTTCAATCATTTTACCCCAGGGGCCGCCTGCATATAATTTTCTCAGATTCCCAATTGTCCCCACAACAGTACGATCGATAAAAATAATATCTTTTGGCACAGCGATATCATGAGATCGGGGAAGATTGGCTCTGCCAAGTTCAATGAGTCTTTGATAAAAGGCCCTGTCTTCTCCAAATATATAAACCGGCTCTGGCCGAAATGCATCACAAAACATTTGATAATAAGGTTCAATCATATCCAAAGGCAGCGGCAGACCATCACCTTTGTATACGCCCATTTTCAGTAGGATTTCAGGGATTCGTGCCATTTGATTATCTAATACAGCAAGCGACAGGGCTTTAAATGCTGTAAGAATGTAATCTGGAATCTGTTTGACACAACCAAAATCATATAAAATGATTTTACCATCAGTGGTAAAGGCAAAATTACCAAAGTTAGGGTCTGCATGAAGCAATCGATTGACAAATATACTTCTGTTCAAATGCTCAAATAAAACTTGTCCCCACCTGTCTTTCATGGTTTGGGGGTAAATATCTGTACAGGCCATTTTGGGTGCAATACCATCAACACGTGTCATTGTCAAAACACGTTCAGAGCATAAGGATTCAATTACATCAGGAATAATAATATCGGTTACATCTTTATTGAGTTCACGCATGTGAACAATATTGCCGGCTTCATTTTTGTAATCGAGTTCTTCCAGCAATCTGGCTTTCAGCTCCTCCCAAATGGGATCCCAGTCAATGGATGAAAACATGGCAAACAATTTTCCCAAAACGTTTTTGAGATTTTTTAAATCCGCCCGAATGACCTGGTCAATTTTTGGATACTGAATTTTGACCACAACCTGCCGGCCATCAGTAAGCTCGCCAACATGAACCTGCCCGATAGATGCCGCAGCATAAGGTTCAGGATGAATACTTTTAAACTGGTGATATTGATCTTTAAGTTCGTTTTTTACGTGTTGATGCATTTTTTCAAAAGGAATTGCCGGAGCTTCTTTTTGAAGTGTACTAAAAATGGCAGTAATTTCTGGCGGAAACAGGCCTTCATGAAGGCTGAGCATTTGTCCAATTTTCATGGCACCGCCTTTCATGGAACCGAGTGTTTTTACTGTACGTTGTGCATTTTTGATCAAATTGTTTGCTTTGTGAACTTCTTTGGAAATGTCTGTACGAAACAGATTAAACGTTCTGTTACCAAGCACTGAAACGCCCACACGGCCTGCCAGACTACCCAATTTTATGGCTCTTTGATAGGGTTTAGTTAACAATGACATAAGCAATCCTTTAATATGGCAAGTTATTTGCTAAATGCCGCTGGGAATTCTGTATATCAAAATCACAAACCAGTGGCACATGGTCTGAAAATCTGACTTGCGGAACAAAAAAATTCCGCACTTTAATTTCAGGGCTATGCAAAATATAATCCAACTGGCGATGCGGTGACCGGCTCGGATGTGAAGGAATCCCACTATCATTCACATTATGAAGACCTGCTGCTGCCATAAATAAGGATAATTCCTCATTTCCCCAAAAGGCATTAAAATCACCTGCAACGATCAGGGGCTTTTGGATACCCTTTACCATTGAATACAAATCTTTCAACTGATTGTGTCGATGTCTATACTTTATTGATAAATGGACCAAAAAAATGACCAGAGAATTCAGTTCTAACTCAATGACCAGACGTTTGAACCCCTTATTAAAATAATGACTTTTCTGTGTCAAAATGTGCTGATTTGTTAAAAGCGCGTTGCCCTGTTTGTTGAATAATGGCAATCTTTTGACAAGGGAATCTGATGAATATTTTGAATCAAACACATGATCATATCGGAGTTCATTTGCGATTGCTTCTGCCTGATTATTGCGTCTGGACCGATAAGAGCCGCTATCAACCTCTATCAATCCGATGATATCAGGTTTTAATGATTTGATGAATATTCCAATGCGTTTCAGATTCCTGTCAGTGCGTTTTAATAAACCACTGTATGGCAGCGGCGTATGAAATCGACGGCCAACGCCAGCAGCGTATCGAATGTTATATACCATCATTCTCATATTTTTTATATGCCATTTAAAGAATTTTTTGCGATTTTAGTTGATCAATACAGTGATGAATATCATTTTTTAATTCTTGCGCATTCTGGATATCAAACTTGTTTTGCATTATTTCAAAAATATCTGTAATACTTTTTCCATCCTGATACAATTCATAAATTTCTCTGGCTGTTGGATTTAACACATGAACTTTTTCGCAATCTGTTTGATATAACATAAGTTCGTCATTCAATTCTTGTTTGATAATACAATCGGACATTTATTAAAAACCTTTCTTACAATTGCAACAGATGCTCCCATGCAAAAGCGATTCCTGAATCCAATGAAACAGCCTTTTCCAGGCATTGCCTTGCTTTTTTATTATCTCCCAGGGCTTTATAATTAACCCCCATATTTGCATGATCCATTGCAGAACCCGGATCAATGTCAAGGAGTCTTTCAAAACATTCAATAGCCGCGTGGAATTGATTCATTTTATAATAACATACCCCTAACAAATTTAAAACATCTGTACGGAAAGAATCAATGCTATCCGCTTTTTTCAAGGCATCAATCGCCTGTGAATATCGTTGAGCATGTTGTTCACACATTCCAATATATAAATAAATGCCACATAGATCCTCACCCACAGGGTTTCGGTTTAACGCATGAGTAAAAGATTCAAGTGCTTTTGAATAATTAGACTGGGCCATCAGGATCGTTCCGATGTAAAATGGAATATAATATTTTTTGGGCACAGCCCGATCAAATGCGTCAAGTTTTTTCAAAGCAATTTCCGCCGGAAAATGTGTTGAAATCAATTTCGCTGTAAATAAGCCGACACTGGCATGAGACGCTCTTTCTCTAAAACGTGCGCCGGGTATGATCGTATAAATTGATGGCAACTGAAGGACGGGATGAGTAACATCAATCATATAGAAATGCGAAAAGTATTGATTCAGTACACTCAAAAAATTTATAATTTCTATTTTAATATTTTTATGAGACACATCTGGCAATGCAGAAAAGGGAATGACAGGACAGTTCGCATGAAACGTTTCAATTTCATCTATTTGTGTCAGTTTAGGCAAACCACTGGGTTCATAATTGGAATGGGTATTAAAATCTCCGCCCAGTTGGGCAATTTCAGTCAATACGCGACATAGCGATCTTGATGGATCGGGCATCGCGCCGGCAGTCCAGATAATTTCACTGGCATGGGGAAATGTTGATGGATCATAGGCTACACCACCGAGGATTGGAACCCCCATATTCATTGAATAATCATATACCTGCAATCTGATGCCCAGTTTTTGGTATCGCCTAATGAGATCCACAGCAATGGGATCGGTAACTGACGCGAGATCAATTTGTTTAATGGGGACATTTTTGTGAAGCACCCTTTCACAGGCATGACGTTCCACAACCTCGCTCATTCCCTGAATAATCGCTTCCTCTATGCAATTTCCTGCACTGGATCCATTATAGGCATTAATCTGGAAAAACCAGTCAAAAGGAATTTTGCATCGGGTATTTGTCTTAAGTTCATAAGCCGTTGTCCATCGAAGAGGAATCTCAGCAAAAAATTGAAACTCTGGTGCGTACTTATCAATATTATCATGCACTGAACTGGCAATTGTTTCAAAATCAATCATATCTGATGAAATATTGTGACAGGTATTTATATTGAAATAATGGTCCTGTGCCATAAATTCGTATAAACTGAAACGCTCAACCAATTCCATAATGGCACTGGCCTCAGCCTGAAAAGGATCGGCACCTTTGCCCATCTGCTTTCTTTTTCCGATACGTTTTTGGGCATCTGCACCACATATGCTAAAATAGACAGGAATACCCAGACGATTGTTATCAATTCGTCGGGTTTCCTGTAAAATATCCAGATTTATCTTTGCCAATTGCTTTTTTGCATGAATAACAGTCTGTTCAGGTTGAATCAGTTTGTCTTGATCTCGGTATGACTGTTTCAATGCATCTTTGAGTTTATGGAATGGTTTCATATTTTTCTTCTTTGATTCCAAAGTTAAATAGCATCAATCTTATCAGGTATGATCAATGATGTCCATCAATTTCATCCTGTACATCAGAAGATCAATCCGGTTGAAAATATTAACATCTTATAATTTATAGAAATATTCTCAAAACATCATTTTTTCACATCAAGTTTTCAGGCTAAAGTGTTTACCGAACGTCAATTGTCAGGATATGCATACGACCATCCCTTATTTCTGTTTCAGTGATCGTTTATGATGATCCGGGAAATATTGTTGCAGGTCCATTATAAAATATTATCGTATACAGTGAAAGATTCATGCTGCCGATTTGTATTAATAAAAATACGACATATATTATAAAGGAAAAAAATAATGAAATTTTCAAGTTATTTTATATGGATGACTGCCTGTTTCAGTTTTTTTTTCATGCCTGAAATTCAGGCAGAAATGATTACGATTCACGATCAAATGGGGCATGTGGGTGATGATATTACAATAACCATATCCATCTCAGATGCTGCAAACGCTGTGAATGCCATTGGGTTTGATATAATATATGATCCCAATGTTCTAATTTACGTAGATTACTCACACGGACCACTGCTTCAGGATTATTCAATGTGCGATGTCAATCAGGTACATGATAACTGCCTTCGTATGGGTGCATTGGAGATCAATAAGAATATCAAACCTCATCAAAGTGGCGATTTGTTGTATCTGACATTTCATGTGATCAATCATGGTGTAACTGATATCGAACTTGTCCGCCCCAAAGATAATATTCTTATGTGGCAGATCCAAAACGCCACGTTTCGTTCCATTGATGAAACCGATCCAACGAATCAGAATCTAAGCTATCAGTTCAAAAAATTATGGCCGGCACTCAAGCAACCCTGGTATTTCTATCATCCAATGGATATTGCAGTAGATCCACAAGGCTTTGTTTATGTTGCTGATACATGGAATGATCAAATTCAAAAATTAACCAATACTGGACAGATTGTAACAAAATGGGGTACCAATGGCCATGATGAGGGACAATTTCAAACACCTGTCAGTATTGCAGTGTATCAGGATAAGAAACAAATTTTTGTGTTTATTGTAGATCAGTATAATCATCGAATTCAAAAATTTACGGATACTGGAAATTTTATTCTTTCCTGGGGATCATATGGAACAGATAAAGGGCAATTTCAGTCACCATCAGGTATTGCTGTTGATAATGATGGCTTTATTTATGTAGCAGATACAGGTAACAGTCGTATACAAAAGTTTACTGTTTCAGGAGAATGGTATCAGGAATGGACATCCGAAAGAAATACACGCGGCAAAATGCTTTCTCCCTGTGCCTTGACAATTGACCAATCCATGCAGGTTTATGTGGCGGATTCTGAAAGCCGATGTGTGATCCAATTTTCAAATAATGGAAAAATGCTTTCTTCCTGGCAAACAGATACATCAGAGCAATTTATCACGCCATCTGGAATCGAAATTATCCAAATGGAACCTCACGCATTTATCCTGATTTCAGATCGTGAAAACGACAGCATTCTGTCATTTAAAACAGATGGAACACGTCTGTCAGATCATGAAGTTATTCTACAAAAACTGGAAACGCGATTAAATTATCCCGCTGGCATCGCATCAGATAACAACAAAATTTATATTGCTGATGCCACTAATAATCGAATCGTTCAAATTCAGATCAATCCTGAAATTGCTGTCAGTCAATGGGGAAGCCAGGGGACACAAAAAGGTTGTTTCAGTCGGCCCAATGGTGTTGCTGTTTTTGAGGATATTCTTATGGTAACCAGTGGTACATCTGATGTTCCACAGAATAATCACATCGTCCAACAATTTTCAACCTCCGGGTTATTTCGCGACCGATGGCCCAATAGTTATGATTATACATTCAATACGCCCACTGATATAATTATGGACGACGCGTATTATTATATTCTTGATAGTGGAAATCATCGCGTTCTTCAATTTGATACCAATGGAAACCTTCAAAATTTATGGGGACAAATGGGACAAAAACCTGGAGAGTTGGACTTTCCATGCGGTATGGCATTATATGATCATTTCATTTATATTGCAGATACTGGCAATCATAGAATTCAAATTTTTGACAAAAATGGCCATTTTATTCAGGAATGGGGAACACAAGGACCTCAACAGGGTCAATTTGTGATGCCAAAAGATATTGATATCGACCCTGATGGCAAAGTTTATGTTGCGGATACCGGCAATCATCGTGTTCAGTGCTTTTCCCATGATGGCTTTTTTATTGATGAATGGGGGGCATGGGGGGATACAAATGGCAAATTTGACACGCCTTCAGGAATATCAGTGCATCCTGATGAGGATATTGTTGTTATCGCTGATTCGGGCAATCATCGTTTTCAAGTCTTTAATAAAACAGGTGGATATATCACACAATTTGGCTCCTATGGCTCTGGTGCCGGTCAATTCCATGAACCTTTTCATATTGATATTGATTTGGATAAAAATGTATATGTAACAGATCGAATTAATAATAGAGTACAAAAATTTCAACCGGTTACACTTGAAGATGGTCTTGTAAAAGCAATTATTGTTGTTGGCGATGATACATATGGTGATGCCTTATTCCAGACAAATGCAAATTTGGCATATCGGGCGTTAAATTATCAGGGAATTAACAAAAACAATATTTACTATTTATCCAGGGATATTAACCTAGATCTTGATGACAATGGCATGGCTGACGATATCGATGGACTTGCGACAAACGAAAATCTTGAACTGGCGGTAACAAACTGGGCAACAGATGCCAGGCATGTCATTATCTATCTTATTGGGCACAATGATTTGTATTTTCGGATGAATGCCACCGAAATACTGGATAATGCCCAACTGGATACATGGATGGACCAATTGCAGACCGAATCTGGTTGTCATATTACATTTATTTTTGATGCCTGTAAATCTGGCAATTATGTTCAATCATACACTGCACCAGACAGTTATTCACGCGTGATTATTACAAGCACAGGCATTGATGAAAATGCATATTTGCTTGGTGCAATTTCTTTTTCCAATTATTTTTGGACACACATTTTTAACGGCTATTCCATTCGAACTGCTTTTGAACTGGCATCAAAAACAACCTCTCAAATAAATCAGCCGCCATTCATGGCAACGCCACAAAATCCGCTAATGGATGCCAACAGCAATGGTATCGCCAATGAACCAGATGATTATTCCTTAACGCACAATCTTTATTGTGGCAATGAAGATAATGTACATTCTGAAACGATCAGAATTGTTTCTGTTTCTGATGCTGTAACCCTGACACAAAGTACATCATCTGTTTTAAGAGCCCGGGTCGAATCTGATTCAAATGCCATTCAACGTGTCTGGGTAGTGATTCGTCGTCCGGACTATCAATCCGGCGTGTCTGAAACCATTGAAATGGAATTAATTTTAGTGGATAATAACTGGTATCAAAGTAATTATCAGGGCTTTGAAACTGAAGGGACATACCTGATTGCTTATTATGCCCAGGATGATGCCAATCAGGTGAGTATTCCTCAATTTTCAACTGTCAGTGTCAATACACCAATGGCACGTCGTGCAATTATTGTTGTGGGAGAAACCTTTGACGATTCCCTTAATACCTATTTTGAAACAACCGCAGCCCTCATTTATGATACGCTGATTTTTCAAGGATATACTGATGAAACACTTTATGTTATGAGCCCCACTGTCTTTTCAAGCGGATGGGATGGATCACCCGATGCGGACAATATTCACTACGTTTTTGACCAATGGACAAAAACAGATAGCGGAATCAATGCAACACAGGATCTGGTGGTATGTTTACTTGGAAAAACATTGTATTCGAGTTTTGTTTTGAATTACGCTGAAACGGTTTCTCAAGAAAGCTTTAACTTATATCTGGATCAACTTGAAAATCAAATTCCTGGTCAAATCGCTGTTATCAGCGATATGTCCAATGCATGGGAGTTTGTTTCTTCATCAGCCAAATCTGGCTCAAGCAGACGCATTCATCTTACTGGATATTCAGAGAATGATGGCGACACAATCATTGCCATGAACAGTATCTCATTTTCTACTTTTTTTTGGCAGCGTGTGCTGAATGGATTTAATGTTAAATCGGCCTTCACAGAATCAAAAGATGCCTTAGATGTGCTGAATCAATACCAGACTCCCTGTATCGAAGCCAATGGAAATGGCGTTGCAAACGAGTATGATGATTATGTCAATGCGCGTGAATTTACAATTGGTTATGGAATCATGCGTGCACAGGATACTGTGACGATTTCTTCGGTAATAACGCCAACAACCTTATATGGCAAAACAAAGGCCATTATCTGGGCAAAAAATATTGTCAGCACCAGTAATATTGACACAGTATGGGCAATAATTGTTCCACCTGAATTTCGCCAATCAGAGAATATTATCATTGACCAGTTTCCACAAATTGAATTGATTTATAATGGCCAGACAGACCGATATGAAGCAACATACGATTCATTTACAATTTTTGGTGAGTATCGCATTGCATTTTATGCAAAAAGTACCAATGGTATGACATCTTCTCCAGTTGAAACTACTATTTATCAAACCAAAGCACCGGACCCATTTGATGCGCTTTCAGACAATACATTTGAACAGTCTCAAATTATCAAGGTCAATGATACAGAAGCCCAGCATCATAATTTTCATACGATACAGGATCGCGACTGGGTAAAGTTTTATGCGATTGCTGGAAAGATTTACCGCATTTTTACAAACAATGATGCAGACATCAATTGTGATCCAGTTATTGAATTGTATGATAAAGATGGAACGACACAAATTAAGTACAGTAACGATGGTGTTGGTAAGGAACAGGAAGTCATTAACTGGACATGCCCTGAAGATGGTATCTATTATGTTGTCGTCAGCAATTTCAATAGGGATGCGATTGATGGTCAAGATACTGGCTATGATCTTAGAATCAATATTGCCGATACCATTTTTAATGGGATCATCAATGGATATGTCCGCATTACTGGAACAGAAATCCCCATTGGTGATGCCATTATTCGCACAAGCGAGGATCTTGCAGATATCAGCTTGCCTGGTGGAACATATCGTATTGGAGGGCATGCGTCCGGGGATGCAATTATATTTGCGGAAGCCAGTGGTTTTTATTCATACACAGCTTCTATCAATGTCAACGCTATAAATATAACGCGCCATGATATTTATTTGACACCTCACAATGTTCCTGGTGATTTAAACATGGATGGAAGTATTAATCTGCAAGATGCCATATTGGTCGGTTATCTTCTGACAAATATTGACTTACCTGAAAAGGAATGGATACTTTCTGATATTTCCGGCTATGATCAAATTGGAATTAAAGAAATGATTTATATCTTGAAATATGTCTGTAATCCTTAGGAAATATTTTTTGAACCAATTTATCAAGGCATATAATTTGCAGTTTTTTTAGATACGTTGATGAATTCAAGATCTTGAATAGTATATTTATGTATCGGAAAAACAAAATCCTGCTTTATAATGTTTCAAGTGCAATTCCGCTTGCTAACGCGCGCGGCTCAGAAAATTTCGGCAGTTTTTAATCTGAGCCGCGCGCGTTAGCAAGCGGGAATGTACTTGAAGCAAATATCAAACAGGCTTTACGAAGACGCACAAAAGTTA
>Ga0272440_1003684_pt1 | contig 11329 bp, 8 predicted proteins | sample SSMMMBAug17_FD_192440 | JGI IMG/M metagenome (GOLD analysis project Ga0272440, IMG submission 192440) | Marine sediment archaeal communities from Little Sippewissett salt marsh, Falmouth, MA, United States - SSM-MMB-Aug17 | ecosystem: Environmental > Aquatic > Marine > Wetlands > Sediment ... | reverse complement strand
TTGTTGCACTGTGGCAATATATAAGCAGTTTTCCTAAAGTCAATGACGTTCCAATGATTCCAGAAGAGTCCCCATATAACGATAACTTCATTCAGCAATACATTCAAAGGATTACTAAGGATTAATACAAATCTACATATATGAATCGGGCAGGTCTCAAGATCTGACCTGTCCGGTGCACATTCTATCTAAAAAAAGGGGGGCATTTTTTTTAGACCTGAAAGGTCATTATATAAAAGCCCAGGGCGTTTCCCTGGACTGGTATATAACGCCCTTTCAGGCCTCAGAAAAATGCCCCCTTTTTTTTAAAATGCGAAATGCGCCCCTGTCCGATTACCTGAACACAACAGAAAATCAAAATGATTGAATTAAACATTAAGGAACGTTCTGAAAATAAGTTCCTCATTAAATTAATGTTCATTCAGTTTTTTGAACCATGATAACATAGGAATTCTCAAAAAATAAATTCCCCATTTAAAATTAAAATTGCGTAACTCAATCATTATTAATGCTACAGACATAAAGCGGGACATTTCATCTTAGCCCCGATAGGGGCGACATCTTTGTAGACTGGGGCGGTAGCCCCAGATAATTAACCACACATTTTTTCTTAAGCCCCATAGGGGCGATATCTTTTCCAGCAAACTACAAATTTATGTCGCCCCTATCGGGGCTAAGAAACTATGTGTGATCACTTATCTGGGGCTAACGCCCCAGTCTACAAAGATGTCGCCCCTATCGGGGCTAAGAATAACTCCTTGATATTGTTAAATGTCCCGCTTTATGTCGGTAGCCATAATTAAACTTCAAGCATATGCGTACAAAACTGTTCATTTTGTTTTTAAACCATGATTACACTGAATAAGATGAATAAGATGATAAGATGAATAAAAACTTAGCATGCTACATCTCTACGGCACGTAAACCTCAATACGAATATTTAAAATGGGGAACTTATTTTTCGAAAGTTCCTTATCAATCCTTTTTGTGTTTACTGCTTCCTTTTTTTCAATTGTGACAACCCAATCCAGATAATCGTCTCCAAAGCAACAATGGTATTGATGATAATAAACGCCTGAATCAAGATGGTTGGTGTTTCTGCTTGCATCATGGCAACAGGAGTTAGGATCACTATGGTAATAGCTGACAATATTTGCGGCCCAATCAGTTTCAGTACCATGCATGCTTGAATCATTGTTTGAAACATACCATGACAAAGGGCCAATAGTCCATATAATCGAAGCAAGTCAACGGCTGGAAGAAAATTATGACCATATAGCAGTGGAATGACAATGGGTGCAAGCCAGTAAACACAGAACCACCCGATCAGCAAAAGTCCGGTATTCAGAAGCAAATACAGAAAAAGAGATTTCAACCAGCTCTCATTTTTTGTTTTTAAAACGATCAGCCGAGGCAGCATGACCGATACCAGGGTAACGATAATATAAACCGGAATTTTACCCAATGTGGCCGCAGTTGTATAGTATCCCGCTTCTGTAGAATGAAACAGATACCTGGCAAAAATAATATCGACATTCATTAAAATACTCAAAGGTGTGGTGATCAAAATCAGATATAGTGCGTATCTAATCATATTAAAAACGTTTTTTTGAATTCGGGTATCAAACCTTTCAAATTGAAAACCGGTAACAAGCAGTATTCCAAAAAAGAGAACAATACTGATCAGCAGCTCCAGTGACATGACCGATATAATCCCTGTAATCCCTGCAGATAAAAAGAAAATAGCCCCAAGCACAACAATCAATCGAAACAAATAGGGAAGTGCAATACAAGCAGCCATGGCTTTAAAATAGCCTGCCCCTTGAAAAGTTCCAATAAATACCGGAATAAATATCCAGAATCCAATGAATAAAGAATAAAAAAATTGACTGGTACGATCATGGTGATGAATGATTGTTTGGGCATAGGGCCAAATCAGGTAAAATATGGCGGACAGAACGATACTGATTATACCAATATAAAAGAAGACACAGCTGACAAATGGATTTTCATCTTTTGGAGACTGCAGCCGAATTTTTTTGATTTCAATGACAGTTGCATTTTGAAATGCAATAAATGCATTGTTCAAAAAGATCCAAATGGTCAAATAGGCACCAAACAGACCATATCCGGCCGGTCCCAGATTTCTGGCCACAGTGAGATGGAAACCATAATTCAACAAAAAGGTGAATATGATAGCCAAAACTGGGTAAAATGAATCCTTGATCATGGGCATTCCGAATTGATGAAATCCATTGCTGCTTTTTTTCCACTATCAAAAGCATCCAAAGCCATAAAATAGCTATAAGTGGCATTTCGTCCGGCCAAATACAAATTCTTGAAGGGCGTTGAAAAATGGATGCCTTCTGCCTGCCCCCAATGATCACCGACTTTTAAGTGCAGCTCAGAAATCGTTTGATGATGTTTATATTTACCAATGGTTTCGTTTACCGATTGTCCAAAAAAGGGATAGGCATCCGGAGTATTGACGATCTTTTCTTCCAGAATGTCTTTTTGTTGAATATTCAAATGCGTATGCATAAATGAAAGAATGGTTTGAATTGGGTTGTTGTCATCAATATGCTTTCTGGATTCATTTGTAATTTCAAAAGAAATGACTTTTACACCTGATGGAATATATGGAAAATATTGCGAGCGCAATTCTGAAAAGCGATAAAATGGAAATTGCCTGGGGGCTACCCAGCTCCAGGGAGCATCAATATGCGTTTGAGTGGCTTTGTCTTTTACCAGATAATTCACCAGGGTCAGATGTAAGTAAGGGAGTTGAGCCATTCGATGGACCCATTCAGCCTGCTCAGGATTGAGATCATTATTAAGAAAAAAATGCCCCAGCTGAGATAAAGGAATCGTGCTGATCACCGATTGAACCGGAATGACTTCTTTATTGGCCAGCGTAATGGCAGTAATCTGATTCTCTTTCACATGAAAACCAGTAATCTGCGTTTGTGTGTGAATGTTGAAATTTTTATTGAATGTCAATTGTTCAGGTAGTCCTTGGGCACCATTCAGGCTGAGATATCCATAATCCAGGCTCTGTTTTTGTTTTAAAACATGCAATTGAAAATATTTGGTTAAAAGTCCCCAAATGGTTTCGAGATTATTGGCAGGGATTCTTAATTTGAAATTATTTGCTGATAGATCAGTTAAAGGTGAATGCGACCATTTTTCCAGCGTGGGCTGGAGAAAATCTCTGGTGAATGAGTGACCAAAATGATAGATTGAAAAGGATTCAAGGCTTTCAAATGAATCCGGTTTTTTTTGCAGCAGGTTGATAAAAAACTTTGCGCAAAGGGATACCGCATATTTGCTTTTCAGCAGTCCCATGGGAAAATCATAGAATTGATTGGATAAAAATAACTTTTCTTTAAAATTCCTTGCAATAAATTGATTTTGTGTTGAATCGTTATCTAATCGATCTTCAATGAGTTTTCGGCTAAAAATATGGGGGCCAATATCAATGGGGATATTTTGGATATCAAAAGATTGACACAATCCGCCAATTTTTTTCTGCTTTTCATAAACGACCGCTTGCAAGCCCTGTGAGGCCAGATAGTTGGCGGCGGATAATCCGGCTACTCCTGCACCGATCACAGCAATTTGATATTTTGTCGACATTTATCCTTCCTGTTTTTGATATTGCAATGGCCAGTTGTTTTCAACATGTTGCAATTCATCTTTTGTATTGGCGTTAATGTAGTATTCACATAAATAAAAGGATTTGACCAGTAAGCCATCATCGATAGCGCATTGAATAAAATCTGGCAATTCCTTTTCTTTTCGGATGTAGTGAATGGGGACAATGGGAATATATTCAAACATCATATTGCGAAAAATACAATTGCCGGTTCCCATGAGGTCATTAAATGGATTTTTTGGTTTTTCTACCAGCCTGAAAATTCTGTTTTCATCATTTTGAAAAATAGAATATGTTTTTTTGATTTGGGATCTTTCGGGTTGTCGGATAATCCCACAGGAAACAGTTGTATTGGATGCATAAAAATCGTCAATCATTTTATTGTAATGGCCACCCAGAACAATTTCATCTCCTAAAAACAAAAAAAAGTCATCATTGTCAATGAATGGCCTGGCGGTTTCAATGGCATTGACCAGGCCATCCTGAGAATCCTGAATACAGTATTGAATCTTTTTTCCTTTATACGTAATCCCATATTGATTAATAATGCTTTCTGCCTGATAGCCCACAACAATGACAATTTCGTTGATAATATCGATCGTTGCAATATTATCAAGTGAGTATTCAATAAGGGGTTTGCCATGTAAAATAATCCGACACTTGTTTATATCGTGAGTTAAGTTATCCATACGTTTGCCGCGGCCAGCAGCGAGAATGATTGCTTTCATAATGATTACTCGCCTTTTATCGACATCAGCATCTTATGGCACTTATTTCGAACAGAAGTATATCTGTTATTTTTTAAAAGAAAGCGAACGACAGAAGTAACATTACTTATTTCCAATGTTTCAAGCACTTCCAGACTGGCCAGTTGAACAATCTCAGACCGGTCTCTATGCAAAATATAAATCAGTTCATCCTTCAGAGATTCTGCCTGCATTCCTTTTAATGCCATAAGGGCACATAAGCGTGTGTGTTGGTCTCCATAACGCAAGTATCTTTGAAAAAAAGTAAACACTTGTTTGTTATTCATATCACTAATTCTGGCCAGAATTTGAAACAATTTTTTTCGGTCCAGCATGGATCCGGATCGAATGAATTTCATAATTGCCAGAATATGATTTTGATCCGCTTTATGTTCAAGAATATTGACCAATACGTTTCTAATTTTTTGAAAATCTGTCTTTTTTAGCAGCTGATATATATTTGCATGTGGTAAATGAAGATCCAAAAATAAAAGAAATACGACTCCTCCCCGAATTGCTTCATCGGATGAATGGTTTGAATTAATATGATTGATTATTTGGTTTCGATCAATATCAGTCCGGGCAAAATCAGTTAAATCCAGATTTTTTGAAAAACCTGAATAAATGGATTCAAGATAGTTGTTTAATGATTCCATTGAAATATCCTTTTTAAAGATCCCATCTGATACCATGCTTTATTGCTCTTTGTGTTGTGTCGTAACCTCTGCAATTCACACAAAATCCATTGACCGGTTTTGAGTCATTCGTAATATTTTGACGAAATTCTCTATATCGTTCATTATTCCATATTTCATCAAAGCTTTGGGTAAAAACATTGCCAAAGGAGTTGGAGTGCAGGTACTCCCGATTATTGCTCATGAGGACTGTGCAGCAGGGAATCACATCACCGCCCATCAGAATATAGGGTTCCATCCAGCAAATACACTGTGATGCCGGCGGATTCTGACCGGGTTCAATATGACTTAAAATGACGTTAAAATCACATTTTCTGGCCAGATCAATGGTTTGAGAATAGATCTCATAGGGAACTGTTTTGACAAATCCTTTTTCATTTTCATCGAAATTAAGCACGCCAACAAAGTCCAACCTGGCGCCACCGCCCAGTTCGTAGCGCCCCCCAAAACTCTTGACCATCTCAACAAATTTGGGCATTTCATGGACATTTTCATTGGTTACGACCATACGAAAATTCAGTTCTGGTAAATCTTTTCCTTTTTTCATTTTCATGGCTATAAATTTTCGAACATTGCTGATCACACGATCAAAATCACATCCAATTCTTACAGGGTTATATGTTTCAGGTGAGGCGCCATCAATGGAAATATAAATGCCAGCAATATCGTAAGTGAGAATTCTTTCCATATCATCCGTGGTTAAGTCATCGAAATGATCTACAAAATAATGGGGGATGTTTCTTTTACGATTTTCTGCCATAATTTGATAAAAATCCGGGTTGAGAAACGAACTGCCTTCACCGGTTGTATGCACCCAGGTTAAATCAAACTGGTCAAGAATATGGCGATACTCTTCTATCTGCAAGTGTTTGGTTTCTTGAGTTAACCCCCAGTGTGTATGTTCACAATGGCTGCATCTTTTATTGCAATGGGTAGTGACTTCAATTTCTACCCAACGTGGCTTGGGGGCAATCAAGGGCGATTTCCGAATAAAAGGCGCTGCCAAAAAATAAATAGCCGCGCCTGCACCTTCTCCAACCGGCGTAAGTGCTTTGGTTCCAATAAATTTTTTGGATGCCTCCCAGCCATATTTGCGATAGAGATACTTTATGGTTTTATAATAAGCTTTCAGCATATTGAGGGCACATCGCAACAAATATCTGCTGCCAAACATTTTGGTGGTTGTATATATTCCGCCAGGCAGTAATGACATCCACCAGCGATGTTCACCAATCTGTTTGATCTTGTCCATATTGTCTTTGATGTCATGTGATAGCTGGTTTGAATCCAGTTTCATCCAATCTGTATTGATATCTCCAAAATTAAGATTGTTGCGCCATGGCGGGGTTTCATGAATTGGGTTGGGTTTTCCATCAATCAGTAAAAAAGAATTTTTGGGGATGGGCGGGATTGTTTTCATGGATTTTGGATGCTCCTTCATAATAGGCGTTTATTTAACGCATTGAAGCAAAGATAGTGCCAGGATTTTAGGCATCCTTCATATTTGCTGCAAAGTAGTTAACACTTTTTCTCGTTCCCAGGCTCTGCCTGGGAATGCATACTTGGCGGCTCTGCCGCCTATGCATTGATCTAGGCGGCAGAGCCTGGGAATGAGAAAAAGTGTTAACTGGTAAATGAAGGATGTCGGAATTTAAGGGGTGAATGATAAACCATGCGGATAAGTCTACAATTATATGGAAAAAATCGAAAAAGCCAATAAATTTAAATTGTTACTGGCAAAACGACAACACGAAACCGATTGTTCCGAGCTTTATTGGGAACCACTTTCAATCGATTCTCTGCAAACAATTGAATGCATTCTGGATACAGTTTCCATTCCAGTGAAAAACCTTTTTTACGAATACTTTCTTCTGTATCATCGGGCAAAAATTCAAAACATTTTTGCCCGATGATCGGACCGGAATCTTCTCCATAATCAACAAAATGGACTGTGCATCCTCCCACTTTGCATCCATACCTGAATGTGTCTCCATAACCATCAGTGCCGGGGAATGCCGGCAGCAAGGCTGGATGGATATTCATGATACGTGGTTTTGATGGGTCGGTATTGATTTTATCAATAAAATAGGGAGTCAATACGCGCATGAAACCAGCCAGAACCAGTAAATCAAAGTCAAAACTGTTTATTTTTTCAAGGAGTGCATGTTCTGCAAGGATTCTGCTGTTTAGCAATTGAATGACGTTTTTTCGGTCATTATTATTTTTAGAAAAAATATTTTGTTTTTGATAAATATCATCAGGATTGTAATCATCAGGCAAGGGTCTTTTTTGATAGCCTTTTATAATTTTTGTATAATCCACCAAAAAAGTATCTATATGATGTTTTTTTGCTCGGTCCAATCCACGGGCATTGGGATTGTCTGATCCCACAAAGACAATATTGCCATCAATTGTTGCATTTTCACAGGCATCAATAATTGCCTGAAGATTGGTTCCACTGCCGGAAATCAGTACGCCAATGTTTATTTTTTTAGTCATTGTTTTTCGTTCCTTTTTGGTTTTGTTTTTGTCTAATGAATTCGATGTAGGATTTTAATCCATAATAAAAACTGTTCCCCTGCACCTGAAAACAGGCTGTAGCGGGATTAAAAGCCAGAATATTTGTCCGAACCAGATTGTTCAATTCATCTGTTAGCAAATCTTCATTATATAAGCCCTTTTGAACCAGAGAATCCAGGTCATCCATGTCAAAAACAGATTTTTCCTGTAAAATGTGCCATATTTCCTGAAACATCGCGCGCTTTTGGTGATTGATACCTGCGTAAAATTTAAGTTTTCCCATATTGGTTGTTACAATTGTCTCCAAACATTCACGCAACTGATTATCTGTAATTCTATTTTGACTGGCGTCAATAATCAGTTCTCCCAAAACATACGATATTTCAAACATGCTGCCGCCCAGATATTGCCAGATCCTATCAATTTGTTCATCTGTTAATTGATAGGCATTAATACCGCTTTCCTGCTCAAGATGTTTCAACCAGTATTTGACATCATTTTCAGACAGGTAATCAATTTCATAAAAAGCGGCAGCTTTGGTCAATTTGCTTTCATTGTAAAGCTTGTTCATGAAATAACCATCGCTGCTGGTGATAATGACGTGACACAAATGAGACTCTTTGGTGAGGGAAACAAAAAAGTTAAACAGCTCTTGAAGCAACTCGCGTTGCCCATTCATATGAATATTTTCCAGGGCCTGAAGTTCATCTATTATAATTACCGGACGTTTTCCCTTTTTAACAAAATGGGTTAAGGCTTCCTCCATAACATAAAAGGGATCAATTCTTTTATTTTCCAGGTTTTCTTGAATTTCTTTTGATATCTTAAAGACCTTGACATTGTATTCCCTTTTTTGTTTCACACTTTTCTTTGAATCGGAATAGTCAACCGCAAAAAATGCTTGAATAAAGTTGATATACGAATCAATTAAAATCTTTCTCAAGTTAAAATGCTTGATATGATAGTTTTTATGATCCTGATAATTTTCAATAAATTTCATTAGAAGTGTTGTTTTTCCGCTGCTCTTTGGGCCAAAGATAAACAAAATGTTTTCTGGTTCCTTTTGCACCCAATGCGAAAGGTAATTTAATTCCTTGTCCCTGTTGATAAAAGCTGTTTTTTTAGTTGACTGGATCATCATTACCTGCTTTAAAAAAAATATCCTTACCTGCTTAAAAAAAATATCCTATTTTCCGAACAATACGCGACCGGCAAATGGAATGTCAAGCCTTTTCAGGAAGAAATCCATTGATTATTTATCAATGAAAAATTATTGGAATAATTCACGATGATTTCAATTCAAGATAAATGATAAAGAACCGATGAGATTGATAAGATTAAACAAGAAACAAAAATCAATAAATGTAAAAATATACAGAAAAAAAATGAGGAGGTCCCCATGCAAAGCACGGTAGATACCCACATTCCCTATTTAACATCCCTGAGTTATCTTCAAACCCAGAGTTTGAATAACGAAAATAGCAAAAGCCAGGAAGCCCTGTCCAAATCAATTGAGCATATTTCCACCGGTTTGCGTGTGATCAATGCTGGTGATGATCTGGCAGGCTTTGCCATTGCAGATCGGCTTGATGTTCAGGTTCAGGGAATGAACAAAGCCATACAAAATACCAATGAAGCTCTGACTGCTGCCAGAGTGGCTGAAAGTTCATTAAATGAGTACACAGATATTCTGGGCTATATGAAAGAGTTGGCGGAAAAAGCCACCCATAAAAACCTTAATCTGGATGATCGACAAACCCTTCAAAAAGAAATCGATAACCTTCAGGATCGACTCAAGGCCATTGCCAATGAAACCACATTTCGAGGACGAAAACTTTTGGATGGGACTTATCGGACACAAAATATTCAGGTGGGGCAAGATGTGGGACAGGTGCTGAGTGTTTCTTTGAAGACAGCCAGGCCGGATCAGGTGGGACTGCATCAGGTGGTTTCTGATGGCACGATGACTGAAAATAATGCGAAGACAAGTATAACATATTCATCCATATTGAATGGGGTATCAGCAAATGACAGTTTTACGATACAAGGTCACTCTGGTGCGGAATATATTGAAGTAACTGCAGATAGTACTGCGAAAGACATAGCAGGTTTTATAAATGAAAAAAGTGATCTCACAGGTGTTGAGGCAAAGGCCTATACTTATTTAAAAGTTTTTGACATGAAAGATTTAGCTGGAACAACAGCACCCACACTAGAAGCTTCCTTTACAATACATGGTTCTTCCGAAGTTCAAATTAGCGCAACTATATCAGCGCTTAGTGGAACTTCGGATGTATATGACCTGGAACCGATTTATGATGAACTTGAATCCAAATATGCTGAAACTCATGTCAAACCCACGTTATCAGCTGACCATACCGCCATAACGCTTCATTCTGACGAAGGTTATGATATTGGTATTGAGGAATTTTCAAGATCAACAACAGACTTTATTATAGTCAGCTCCAGCGGGCTTGAAACTGATGGCAAAACCCTTAGCGGTTCAGCAGAAATTTTGATAGCAGATGCTGTTTCTTCATTTCGTATGAGTGGGTATGTTGAACTTCAGTCCGAAGAACCTTTTATCGTTTTTGCCGGTTCCGACCAGTCTTTGTTTTCTTCATCGGGTTCCACTTATTTGCCAACACTCAAAGCTTTAGACACAATAGATATAACGTTTCAGGATGATGCCGAGGAAGCATTGGATATTATTGATCGTGCAAATACTTATGTTGAGAATATTCGTTCTGATGTTCAGGCTTACGAAAGTGGATTTGAATCAATTATTAATCGTTTAGAGTCAGCAGCCCAGCAAATGGAGGATTCCAAGCACCGGATCGTTGATGCAGATTTGGCACATGAGACCATGAATTCCTCAACAGCCACAATTCAAATTCAATCTCAAAATGCGCTGTTAACTCAGGCGAACCGATTGATACCTGAATACAGTTTGTTTTTATTGCGACAATAAGCCGGATTTACTTTAAAACTCCTGTTTAAAACAAGGTATTTTTTACCTTAAAACGATGCATATGCAATACTATTTAAAGGAAAAAATAGGCAACCCTGAGTTATTTACAGGTCGCAAACAAGAAATGTTCAGTATTCTTCAATGGGTCGAAAAAATAAAGCGCGAATTATCCATGAGCATGGCGATTCTATCCAGAAGAAAAACAGGGAAAACTTCATTTTTACAACGTTTATATAATATTGTATTTCATAACAATGATAAAATTATCCCTTTTTTTTTTGAAATTAAGGAAGAAAAACAGAATCTAAATAATTTCAGTAAACAATTCTTTTTAAGCTTTATCTTTCAGTATCTGGCATTTAAGACAAGAAAAACTGACTATCTGAGTTATTCCAGACAAGATTATGATTTGGCTATCGCAAGTTCGCGAAAAGAAGGCCAGAACCACTTGATACCATTTATCATCGATATTCGCCTGGCTGAAACCAATAACTCTTCTGCATTTATGTGGGATATCGCACGTGATGCACCCCGCCTGGTCGCACAAGTCCATGATGAACGCATTGTTCAGATGATTGACGAGTTTCAGTATCTTAATCGAAAAATCTATCGAGATCCGGATAACAAGCTTTTGATTGATGATCTTGCAGCCAGCTATCTTCATACCGCAGAGTACAAAAATGCACCCTTATTAATCACAGGAAGCTGGGTCGGATGGCTCATGTCTGATATCAGCAAAATG
>Ga0272440_1003683_pt1 | contig 11329 bp, 8 predicted proteins | sample SSMMMBAug17_FD_192440 | JGI IMG/M metagenome (GOLD analysis project Ga0272440, IMG submission 192440) | Marine sediment archaeal communities from Little Sippewissett salt marsh, Falmouth, MA, United States - SSM-MMB-Aug17 | ecosystem: Environmental > Aquatic > Marine > Wetlands > Sediment ... | reverse complement strand
GTAGATAAAAGTAAAATGTTCGTCCGCCTTTCAAAGCTCGCCCGCCTGGAGCTGAAGCTCCAGGCTATTTATGTGTCGTCCCTAAAGGGACTTATAGTCTTTTTAATTAAACACTTCAAGTCCCTTTAGGGACGTCACAGGAATAGCCTGGAGTTTCAACTCCAGGCGGGCGAACATTTTTAGTTGATTTTACTATTATCTACCCGAAAATTTATGATCGCTTACTTAGGAATGCTCTGAAAATAACTTCACCATTTATTGATATTGTTCGTTTTGAGGTAATTGTACTGTAGAGACGTAGCATGCTACGTCTCTACACGACCTTATTTCTTTTACGATCAAGAAAAATGAGCATGTTATTTTCAGAGCATTCCTTATCAGAGATTTCCTAAGAAATACTCAGAAAATAATGTCCCCATTTATATTGTTCGTACTGTAGAGACTTAGAATGCTACGTTTCTACACGACCTTATTTTTTTTGTACGATCAAAAAAAATGCGTTTGTTATTTTCAGTGCATTCCAAACTTCGGGTAACCTGACTTCATATCATATGAAATATTATAGAGGAAAGACTATGAACAATCCATTTTCATACACAAGTTATGTTGTAGAACAATCTTTTTGCAATCGCCAAAAGGAGCAAAAAGATTTAATGACATATATCAAAGGCTCTCAAAATGTTGTACTATTTTCGCATCGAAGGGTTGGAAAAACATCGCTCATTCATCAAGTTTTTAACAAGATGAATCAAAACAAAGCTTATCAAAATATTGGCAAACTTTACATTGATTTATATGGAACTTTTACTGAAAATGAATTTATATCGAAATTATTCAGTGGTTTTGGTCAATTAGAGTCAAGGGTTGAAAAGATATTAAGCATTGCCAAAGATGTTTTCAAATCCACGCGTTTCACATTTTCTTATGACCCTGCCTCAAATTCCCCCTCAATTACTCCCACTTTTGAAAATGAACACAAAAATGTTTTAGTGGATGAGGTACTAACCGCTTTGGAAAAATTCTCCCAAAAAAGAAAGTTAGTTGTTGTTTTGGATGAATTCCAGGAAATTGCGCATTATGGAGATAGTACTTTCGAAAAAAAATTACGAAGCAAAATTCAAGGACATAACAATATCTGCTATATATTCTCCGGAAGTCAGCGACATTTACTATTAGAAATGTTTAGCAGTCAGAAAAGAGCCTTTTATAAACTGGCAGAGCCTTATCCATTGGCCTTAATTGAAACCAGACATTATGAAAAGTGGATTACAGCACTTTTCAAAAAGAAAAAAGTGACTCTGAATAAAGAGCTGATTAGAAATATTATCAGTCGATGTGAAAACCATCCTATGTATATCCAACAGTTTTTATTTCATTTTTGGGAAAAGGATGAGATTTCCGAAAAAAATATTGACAGCATTGAAAAACAAATTATTGCACGACGCACATTAGAATTCATTAATTTATGGGAATCTCTGACAATCAATCAACGAAAAGTACTTAAATTAATCATTATCAATAATGGAAAAAAAATGTATCAGGCGAACTCATTGCAGAAAATTAATTTCAGTAATACATCACAAGTAGCCATTGCCTTAGAATCTTTAGTTAAAAAGGATATCATCTCAAAAAACAGTCATTATTCGATCCAGGATATTATGTTTAAAAAATGGATTGTTTCCAAAATTTTAAAAATATGAAAGGAAAAAAAAGGGGACGTCTATGATTTTATGCTTTTCTTTGAAATTTTCAGCATCTTGCCGATAAATGCATAAAATCATAGACGACCCCTTTTTGGCCTGAAAATAAGTTCCTCATTTATTAATTGTTCATTTTGTTTTTGAACCAGGATTACGCTGAAGAAGATGAATAAGATGAATTAAAAGTGTTTTTTTCATCTTATTCATCTTTTTCAGCGTAATCCTGGTTCAAAAACAAAAATGAAAAGTTTGGTACGCATATGCTTGATTTTAAATTTTTGAACAGTCAAGCATTTTAAAATGGGGAACTTATTTTTTCGAAGTTTCCTAACTTGTACACACGCCCATACCTGTTCATTAGATTTTTGTTGATTTAATTAACAAATATCATCTTGGTAACGATTCTGAATGGCCTTAAACACATGAAATCCAGATAAAAAAATATCAACAAGCTCGGGGTCAAATTGTGTACCTGCACCGCTTTTTATGGCATCCAAAACTCTGCCTTCTTCCCAGGCTTTTTTGTAACACCTTTCAGTAGCCAATGCATCAAAAACATCCACAACAAAAACAATCCTGGCAAAAAGCGGGATTTCATCCTCTTTTTTCCCTCTGGGGCGACCATCAGAAAGTGTAAAATTGGGAATCGGGTCTCCTGATGCGACATCGATATAACCCGGATAGCCATTACCATCCCAGCGTTCGTGATGATTCAGGGTGACTTGAAAAGAGGCTTCGTCATATTCTGATTGAACATCCAAAAAAAGCCGGGCGCCAAGAATTGTATGTTGTTTCATAATTTCAAATTCATCATGATTGTAACGACCGGGTTTTTTTAAGATTAAATCAGAAATACCTACTTTGCCAACATCATGCATCATGGCAGCAATACGAAGAATATCTCTGTTTTTTTCAATATCATTTTGATTTACATGATGTTTTATTGCCCAACGTTCATATAATTCAACAGCATACGAACCGACACGATTGACATGCGCACCTGTTTCCCTGGGATCTCTGAGATCGGACATCCGAAGCATGCGCAAAAACGTCCCGCGATTCATTTGGGCACGTTCCAACGCAACCGATGCAATACTTGCAAAATGAAGCATAAGGGCTTCATCATCTGATGAAAAGGTTACGATTTCACCCTGTTGATTTTGTGCATTAATTAATTGCAAAATGCCAAGGATATCGCCTCTGGATGTATTCAGCGGAATGGTACATACAGACTTGCTTTTATAGCCTGTTGCCTGATCAAATTGTCGGCCAAATTTATAGGGTGCCTGTGGATGTGTTAAATAGGCATCTGATAAATTCAATACACGACCTGTTACAGCCACATGTCCTGCCAGACTTGTGCTATCAATCGGAATGCGAAAAGTAGAATAAATTAACTTTTCTCCTTCAGGCAATTGCCTTTGAAGTGTTGAATTTTGTGTGTAAGTAAAATGAAGCATGTCATTATCGCGAATATAGATTGAACCTGCATCCGCATTCGTGAACATGCGAGCTTCCAGTAAAACACGCTCCAATAATATATCCAGATCCTGAACTTTGTTCAGTTCTATGCCTAACTCAATGAGACGATCTAGTTTTTCTTTTTCATTCATCATTATTATTAATTCCTTATGAAATCTGGCTGAACTTCATTACATTTACCAAACTAATAGGATTTAGAAAAAATAACCCGTCCAGTCCCTGTTTTATCACAACAAATACATTTCCCTTTGTCATCACTGATATCAAAAGGAATACATCGAATGGTCACTGCCAGGTCATTTTTAATTTTTTCTTCACATTCTGCTGATCCGCACCAAAATGATCGGGCAAAACCGCCATGTATTGTTTTTTCATCTTTTGAAGTGAACATGTCATAAAAATCTTTTGTGGTGTCAATGTCAAATGTATTTTCATTTCTAAAACTTACAGCTCTTTGGAATAGTTGATTTTGTATATCATCAAGCATATGTGAAATGTTTGTAACAAATTGATCTTTTGGCATTGACATCCTTGATTTGGGCGATTGATCTCTTCGCCCGACAAAAACAGCATTTTCAGCAATATCCCTCGGGCCAACCTCAAGCCGAATGGGAACACCTTTTTTAATCCAATCCCAGTTTTTGCTGCCTACATTTCGATTATCCAGTTCAACTTTTATAGGCATCCCATTATAATATTGATCTTGTAATTCATGTACAAGACGTTCGGTATATTCTAATACCAACGATTTATCCTTTTCTTTTTTAATAATTGGCATAATTACCACATGAGCTGATGCCACTTTTGGTGGCAATATCAATCCATCATCATCAGAGTGTGTCATAATAAGCCCACCAATCAAACGTGTTGAAACGCCCCATGACGTAGTCCATGCATATTCTTCAGTTTCTTTGTCTGATTGATATTTTATATTGGACGCGCGTGCAAAGTTTTGACCGAGAAAATGGGATGTTCCGGCCTGAAGTGCTTTTTTATCTTGCATCATGGCCTCAATACACAATGTATCTATTGCGCCTGGAAATCGTTCTGAGGGAGATTTTTGTCCTTGAAATACCGGTATTGCAAGGTATTCTTCCATCAGTTTTGCATAGACATCAAGCATCATTCGCGTTCGTTCAATGGCTTCATCAGCAGTAGAATGTGCTGTATGGCCTTCCTGCCATAAAAATTCTGATGTTCTTAAAAAAAGTCGCGTTCGCATTTCCCATCGGACGACATTTGCCCATTGATTGATTAACACCGGTAAATCACGATAACTGGAAATCCATCGCGAAAAAGATTCGCCGATTATAGTTTCTGAAGTAGGTCTCACAATTAGTGGTTCTTGAAGTTTGCCATCAGGTTTAAGTTTGCCGGTTTCGGTTTGTGTGAGTCGATGATGTGTTACAACTGCACATTCTTTGGCAAAACCTTCAACATGAGCAGCTTCCTTTTCCAAAAAATTGAGTGGAATAAATAGCGGAAAATAAGCGTTTTTTACACCAGTCGCTTTGAACATCGTATCAAGCTCTCGAACAATATTTTCCCATAACGCATAGCCCCAGGGTTTTATAACCATGCATCCCCGAACAGCAGATGTTTCTGCAAGGTCTGAAGCCTTAATAACCTGTTGATACCATTCAGGATAATCTTCGGACCTTGTAGGAGAAATGGCGTTAATTAATTTTTTTGACATAATATTTTCACCTTATTAATCAATGGTTGCGCACCATTGACACATTTTTTCATAAACCTTTGGATTAAATAATAAATCCCAATGATTCAAACCATAGCCAATCCACTGTGCAGATTCAGGGAAATTTAAACAATGCTGTGGATTGGCATGTTTCCCCAAAGCGCTATCAGTTGGAACCAGACCATCACCAATTATTCTATCCTTAACATTTCCTGAAACATCAGTCAATGTTCCGGCAATTGCAAAATTTTGAATATGATCTAATAAAGGTACTGGCTGACGTTCATCAGGAAAATTGTCAAAACGATCTGAATGGATCCAATCATCATCCAGTATCGTTCCATATCGCAAATCAGTAATCCCTGCACTTCTGATTTTTGCCAGTCTTGCAAATGGTGCTGCATATGCAAACTCCTCCAATATAATATTTATCCAGTTCCCACTTCGCTCAAGAGGTGAACCATGATGCGGGGTACCTAAAAAAAATATTTTCTTTAATTTTTCTGGCCATGTATAACCAGATTCTTGACCATAATAACAGGCACTTCTTGTTACAAGGCCCCCCATGCTATGGGCTATGATCACAAAATCTTTGATATTCATTTTTTGAATCAATGCTTCGAGTAAATCAGAAAATAATCGACCATTGGTAGATATATGACGTCCAGAATTATAATTCAAATATAGGGGTCTATAGTCAAGATCTTTTGCCATAGATGCGCCATGATCGTGCCCCTTGAACAGCCATTGTTGATAATGCATACACAGGCCGTGAACCATTATTAATAATTTGCCATTAAACTCTGGCAAGATTAAATTATCTGGATTAAGCGGGGGTTTTTTATATTCCTGGATTGTCATTGGAATGGCCAGAGGGTTATTATGTTCAAACAAATAATCTCCCAGTATGCCATTTAAAGCCGATAACACAAGTTCTCTTTCTTGAAATGTTGGATTGTTATCAAACAAAGGTTCAAGCTGATCAAGTATCAAATCAATACAGTCCCGCACTGTATGATTGACATTATGAATACTCTGATACACTATATCTGCAATTTGACCGATTGGTACTGATGTCGAAATGCCAAACAAGCCAGGTGATTTATCTATTGTTTTATGCATGCTTGACACGATATCGGTAATACCAGAAACGCTATCAGTCACCAGTTTGTTTATACCTTTTATATCGGAAATTTTTATCATATTGACCCTATCGATTCAGGAAGTTGTTTTCAGAGATTTCCTTATTTAAGTATTCCTCATCTAACTTTCATAGATCAAGGATATAGTCTTTTATCAATGGATGAATATCAAACCAGACATGCTGATTTGATTCATATTCAATGAGTGCATTTTTCATCATCAGGTTTTGCACATCTTTGTTACCAGTCCAAGATGGATTTGATAAATCCAGCTCTTTCAACAGGTAAAATTGATCATAACTCAATTGCTGAATTTTTTGTCGTAATAATTCTTCTTTAATTTGCTCAAAAGATTGCTGTTGGAGATGAACACTTTCAGAATTATCAGTCAACGTGCAGATAGCTGTTTCGATAAGCAGATGAAAGGCATCATTTATCACACCACCGGAGGCCGCTATAATCGTTTCTCGAATACGATCAGGTATTAACGTGCTGTCAATGCGTTTGCTGATAATATTATCAATGTAGCTTTTGCCTGGTTCAAAAGGGGATTGATTGAAATTGACAACCGGTGTCATTCGTAAATATTCTACCCTGTCCATTCTATTACAAATTGTATGAAAAAATGGTGAAAATCGAATGAAATCTGGCATGGTATAAATAATATGCACATTTAAACGTTCAATCAGGGGCAGATGATTCTGAAAAAAAACTTCGGCAGTAGACTGATCGAATTGACCCAAATCATCAAAAATAATCATCAAGGCTCGGCCTTCACGTTGAAATATTTGATTACTATAGTCAATCAGTTCTTGAACGCTTTTAAGAATTAATCTAAGCCGTGGCTCAAAAGCTTTACGAATGTCGTTTCGGATCTCATTGCCAGTGGTTGAAATGGCTTCCACAATGGCATTGATAAATGATATGACAAAACCAATCTTTGTTCCTTCATCATCACCGGCTTCCGATTTTTTAAAATGGATTAAAGATATTAGCTGTTCATCATGAAGATTTTGATAAATACTGTTCAAAACGCCTGGGTCCAGACGTTTTTGAATCCTGGATAAATCATCAATTAAATGGTTCAATAAACTGAAAACAATATCCACCTGACTGATATCCATTGGATTGAGTCGGTTTAGCAGATTAATGGTCAGGCAATGATAGTTATTCAACTTTTGTTGCTGGATAAGATAACGCAAAAGGGAACGTTTTCCAGCACCTTTTGGTCCAATTAACAGCAGTTTCTGGGGGTGTTGATGCATGATCTGAAAAAAGCGATGAATTTTTTCATAGGTTTTTCCTGGCGGTATGACATAAAACATATTCATCGTTTCATGTGTCAATAGAATGTTGTTTTTTAGTTCGATAATATTGTAGAGAGATTTTGCTTTTTGCATAACTTTCCTGTTATTTGGTATTTACATATGTTGATAAAAGTCCATACAGATATGCTGCGCCAGATCTTTCCCCATTTTCATCATTACCATATGCGCCGGCAATGATTTGATGTCCAGAAATAGCAACCGAGCAGCCAAAAAAATCATCATCTGACCCATCTTGCGGCCTGAATAATGCGATCTGGTTCCATTTACTCTGTTGGCGTTGATATACATAAGCTGCTCCGGTCCGCACGCCATTCATATTGTCCCCAAGCGCACCGACTATTGCATATCCATCCGAGATGTTTACTGATGTACCAAAACAATAATTATGACTTAGATTCGAAGGAATTATTTTTGCAAATCTGGACCAATAATATCCTGTTCGTTTGAATATATAAGCCGCACCGGCATCTGTGCCATTATCATCTTTACCAATTGCGCCTATAATTGCATATTCCCCGGATATGGACACTGATCGGCCAAAATAATCATTCTTTGCGCCATCAGAAGGCGCCAGTTTGATTAATTGACACCATCGACGCCCCATACGTTTAAAAATATATGCAGCCCCTGATTTCTCGCCATGATACGATTTTCCATATGCGCCAATAATCGCATAGTCACCAGAAATACTTACAGCATATCCAAAATAATCAAAAGGTTGTGCATCGCCAGCAAGCAATTTTTGTTGTTGATAAATACCATTGTTATCTCGGGAAAAAATATAAGCAGCGCCCGAATGACTCCCATTGTCCATTGCACCATAAGCACCAACGATGATATAGTTGCCGGATATATCAACTGAACATCCAAAATAATCTGATGATTTACTATCTTGTGCTTTTAGTTTTGCCAGTTCATACCAGGAGTTGTCATCTTTTTCAAAGATATACGCTGATCCGGAATTATTGCCATGATCATCATCACCATAGGCACCAATAATTGCATGATTGTTATCAATGGCAACCGAACATCCAAAATAATCATACTCATCTCCATCAATTGCAGACAATTTTTGGGCAGGTTGCCATGAATGACCATCAAAGTGAAGCAAATAAGCTGCGCCAGCGTTGTCCGCGCGATCATCATTTCCATAAGCCCCAACAATTGCATTTTTGCCAGACACATCAACCGCGCGACCAAATTGATCTTCTGTTCGGCAATCATTTGGTGCAACCTTGATTGCATTGGTATCGTTTTCATCATAGGCTGTCAGGGCTGAAATGGACTGCTCGTTTGCCATAAATGCCCATGCAAGCATTGGCATAAATATAGTGACCATTACAATGATTATTAATAATTTAAAATTTTTCATCATTGCCTCCATTTTTTATTATTTTTCAGTATGTTCGAAAAGATGGATTAAAAACTTTAATTCTCTTTATGGCACGGCTTCCAGACGAAGGTTCATAAGAAACCCTTTCCCTTTATGAATAACGCCATTTTTGATATGTGTAAATTTGTCATTTGATTCAAGTTGACATCGTCTGACATCAAATACCAGATTTTTGCATAATATGATTTCATTTTGATAATGTACAGCCACATGATTTTTAAACTGGAGTGCTTTTTGGTCATTACTGATTTCCATATAATGCGCATTGATTATCGTCAGGATATCATCTGGATGATGATAGCGAATTATTGCATGCGTGGCTGCAAAACCAGCCAGTTGTTGTTTAAATACTGGCATGGAATGGCTTGCGCGTGAGATATAAGAAATTAAATCATGGGATTCATTATGGGAATTATTATTTTTTGATGGGATATCTGATGCATCCTCACGCGGCACAAAATAATCGACGACCATGTTTTCGAGTTCCAGTTGTTTTAATCCACCAATTCTAAAAAATCCTATCCTCTTGTTTTTGATTGACGCCTTTTTTGCTCGGATGGAAAAAACTTTTTGTTCTTTGTAATGATGCGTCAAGTGAATACCAGTTAAGGTATTCGGGTTATCTCTTTTTTCAGTTGAAATAATTACATTTTCTTGTTTGTGTGTCACTACATGATAGGTGTTAATGAGAATAAAACCTGTCACACATATCATGACGAAAAAGAGAATACTTTTAAAAAATGTAAAAAATGAAAAATGATTAGATATCAGGTTATTATTGCGATCCATATTATTATCAGAGGGCATATATTCTTCTTATCATGATTAGTGATTATTTAAAGATTGGCAACATACAAACGCCGATAGGAATCAAACATTTGAAAAATATTGAATTTTGATACTTTTTCCAATGATTTTTTCCCCATTTGATGAATCGTTGATGGATAATCTAAAAACCATTTCATGGCCAGATACAAATCAAATTCACAGGCCTTTTTTACTAAAAATCCATTAATGCCATTTTCAATTAATTCATGGCTAGCGCCCACATTTGATGCAATCAAAGGACATCCCATAGCCATTCCTTCCAACAAAGCCAGAGACAGTCCCTCGCGAAAGGAAGGTAATACAACAATATGGGTTTCTTTCAAGATAGACGCCACACAAGTTACGTGTCCATGAAATCGGACAATTGAAGAAATATCCAGTTCTTTAGCCAAGATCTCTAGATCCGGTTTCAATGGGCCATCGCCCATGATGTTCAAATAAAAATGATAGCCAGCATTTTTCAATTGATGCACAACTGTCAATAATAAGGCATGTCCTTTTACCGATGTCAGTTGCGCAGATATTGTAAATATAACTGGTGCCACAGGACGATCAGCAGGCGGAATAAACTGATTTAAAAAAATGCCATTGTATATCACTTTTATTTTCTTTAATTGACGTATTGACATAAGCGGGGTCAGTTCATCACGCCATTGCTTTTTGTGTGTATTGGAAATTGCAATTAAATCTCTGGCACATCGGGCGATTATTTGATCGAAAGAATAATACAAGCATTTTTTGTATGGACTTAAATAATCCTGAGACACATTGACTGGTCGGGTAATGATTGTTTGTATATTCATCCATTTTCCAATGATTGAGGCAATCAGGTCAAATAGATGCGGTCCTTGACAGTGAATGACATGCGGCACGTATTTTTTGATTGTTTGATAAAAAATTTTACAATAATACCATCGGCCTTTTGGTTTATAAGCAACCAAAATAATTTTTTGATCTTGAGATAATTTTTCAAAATCCGAAAATAAACGCCCACAATTTGGATAGATGACAATTGGTAAAAGAATCTGTGTGTCTATCATTTGACATGTTTGCAAGAAACGCTTTTCTGGTCCACAAATTCCCCGATGACCATTTTTTTCAACACCAAAACCAACAAAAAAAACAATTCGTTTTGCAAGCAGGCCATGTGTTTTCGAGTTCATAGTTATATCGTTCCCTCTTTTGCTGATGCATCTGGGACGCTCTGCGTCCCTTGCACTTCTGTTTCAGATGCACAAAACACAGGACGCAGAGCGTCCAGGATGCGTTCCCACGCAGAGCGTGGGAACGAGCAGTGGTAGCTATCTGGAAAAAACTTGAACATTGAGTGATACTTACTAAAAAAACATTATTGTGCCAAGCAAAAAAATATTATGGCTTTTTAATCGAGCTCATATCAAAACTTTAGAGACATCGCATGCTACGTCTCTACACGACCTTATTTTTTTTGTTCAATCAATATATAATGAGTATGTTATTTTTCAAGCATTCCTAAGGAAATCCTATTGAAACTATCTGCGCAGTAACCATTGAACCAATATGTGAAAATGTGACTAATCGCCATGAATTTAAAAATTTACTTGATGATTTTTATGAATGTAAGTTTCATTCTCTAACCCCTACTCTTGCCCCTTTAAATTTGTTAATTACCAACATGATTGACATTTTTTTTCATCCACCAATACGTACCATTTGATCGGCAACATTAATTTGATTTATGTATGATCTAGGTTTCAGTTTTACAGCCGCCTTAAGCAAAT
>Ga0272440_1003682_pt1 | contig 11330 bp, 6 predicted proteins | sample SSMMMBAug17_FD_192440 | JGI IMG/M metagenome (GOLD analysis project Ga0272440, IMG submission 192440) | Marine sediment archaeal communities from Little Sippewissett salt marsh, Falmouth, MA, United States - SSM-MMB-Aug17 | ecosystem: Environmental > Aquatic > Marine > Wetlands > Sediment ... | reverse complement strand
ATACACCTATAATATAAGCATTTTTTAAATATAAAAAATATTTTTCAACTGTTGCTTTTGAAAGCCCTAATTCCCTTCCAATGTTCTGAAGTTCAAAAAAAGAGCTGCTATTGGTGAGTAAATGATAAGCCAACTGTTTGAATTCCTGAATTTTATCAATACTGTAGTGAATAGGAATATCAACTTCTAATATTTTACCCAGGACAGATTCCTTGATGTATTCATATCCGAATTGAATATCGTCTTTATATTGAAGCATTTCAGGAAACTGTCCATAACAAAGATATTCAGGCAGGTTTTGTTATAATGATTCTTCAGGTAAATATTGCGCATCTATCCACCAGGGGTTTTGATCAATTATTTGGTTATAGTTTAGCATGAGTTTATCCCTAAAATATCAGTTTAAGCAATTAATTTTATCCCTAAATAAAGCAATTAAGGATAAATGTCAATATTGATGTATTCTCCCTGCACATTTTTGAGACTAATCGGTTCAAATAATGTGGGACTTAGCAATTTGGTATATTTTTTGCCTGATAGTTTAAAGTAGACACGCCCGCTCAAAAAAAGAAAGGGCAAACAGTTTTTGGTGCTTAATTGATAAACCTTTACTGGAATAGACGTGCGTCATTACCAAAGGAAACACAATCACGATTTTGGGAAAGTGTTACCTGGGTCTAAAAAACTTGAAGGATGTCTTATATTTTTAAAGGAAGCATAAATGAGAAAACAAGAAATAGATCAAATATTATCACAAATGCTGTATGCATTTGACAATGTCTCAGATTTAAACATTACAGTGGGTAAGCCATTTCAAGTGGAAAATTCTGGGCAATTGGTCAAAGTCACACTAAAACCTGCCATTAGTACAATCACACCATTTCAGTCTGAGCGTCTGGCACTAAATCTAATCAATGGTGACAGACGATTGACAGAGACCTTAATTAAAGAAGGCTCTTGCGACCTATCCTATGAACTGGATAGCGGCGAACGTTTTCGGGTGAATATTTTTTCTCAAAGTGGCAATTATTCGATTGTTTTGAGAAAACTGGCCACAGATATTCCAACCATCGAACAACTCAATCTGCCAGAAGCATTTGGTAAAATGGCCCTTGAAAAAAATGGCATTATTCTCGTGACTGGCGCTACAGGCAGTGGAAAATCAACATCTCTGGCAGCTTTGCTAAATGAAATTAATCAGACAAAATCGGTCCATGTGGTAACACTGGAAGATCCCATTGAGTTTAAGCATCCTCACAAAAAATCAACCTTTAATCAGCGCGAAATGGGGATGGATTTCGATACATTTGCCAGTGGGCTTCGGGCAGCATTGCGTCAGGCGCCCAAGGTCATTCTTGTGGGTGAAATGCGGGATCGTGAAACTGTTGAGATTGGCTTGAGTGCTGCCGAGACAGGTCATCTGGTCTTGAGTACGCTTCATACTGTGGATGCCGGACAGACAATCAATCGAATGCTGGGAATGTTCAGCTTTGAAGAAGAAAAACAAATTCGAATCCGGCTGGCGGATACGATTCGATGGATTGTCTGTCAACGCCTCCTTCCCAAAGAAAAGGGGGGCCGGGTTGCTGCATTTGAAATTATGGGCAACAATCTGCGTGTCCAGGATACTGTCCTTCATGGTGAGGATGAAGGCAAAACCTTTTATGATATTATTTCTGATGGCAAAGCTTTTGGTATGACAACCTTTGATGATTATATTATTTCTCTTTTTGAACAAAACTTGATATCTGAAGACACTGCCATGGCTTACTGTTCGAGAAAAGGCATTGTTGGCCGGGGGATCGACAAAGTTAAAAGCTTGCGAGGCGAGGCAACAACTGATATTGATGATTTGTCTGTTGATCTGGATTACGAAAAAAAATTTGAAGCCAAATCATTTTCAGTCATGTAATGAATTGCCTTATATCCCTTTTTCTTTGACAAAACATATGAAATATGTCTATTATCAGCGATAATTATGACAGATACTATAAAAAAAAATGCCTGATATTTCAAGTTTTGTTATCAGAGTAAAGGGTAGGCGGCTATGATAAAAATTTTAATTATCACTTTATTGGTACTGGATGCTGGAATTATTCTCTTATTTGTGCTGTTCATGCGACGATTTGTTCGACATGACAACACTGAATCCATTGCAATGGAAAAACTGGATGAAATTCTTCAACCATCATTGACAGAAGCCAAATCTGTTTCCTACAAACTTGAAACCTTGACCAGAGAAAAACAACAACTTGTTCAGGCCTTATCCGACAAACTGGACCAAAGAATTGCCCTGGCAAGGGAAGTGATTGCCCAACCTGCTAGAAAAAACGTAAATCAACATCCCCCCCAGCCTATTGAAAAAGAAAAAAGTAAGAATTTTAAAGAATTTCAGGACGATGTTTTGCGGCTTTCTAAAAAAGGGATGTCTACCGATCAAGTTGCCATGCGATTGGGGGTTAGCCAAAACGAAGTGGATTTTGTTTTATCTTTGCGAAAAAATATGGAGCAGGCAAGAAATATCACAGCTGAAATGGAAAAAGAGGACTCCTTTCAACAAACAGATTTTTCAACGCCAGTAAAAACACAAAGGAAAAACCCATTAATCAAAGATATTCTTCAAAAAACAGCATCAAAATCTTCCAAAACCAAAAAAAATGAAATTGCCTTTGACCCAAAACCCAACGCTGATTCTATCAATGCCGATGAAATCCTTAAACTATCCAAAAGTGGTATGCCAGCAGATAATATCGCTAAAAAACTGGGTGTGGCCAAAGGTGAAGTGGACCTGGTTTTAAATTTAAAAAACAAGTTTAAAACAATCGGACAAAATTATAATAAATTAACCGCCTATAAATAATGTTGAGGTCCTATGATTCGCAGCCTTCAAGATTTGATTGTCCAGCATCGAGCATCAATTAATGCCCAAAGCAATAAGATTTCTGGAAAAGGTCTATCCTTAAGACAGGGTGATGTTGTAACTGGTAAGGTATTGGATTTTCAACCTTCTGGTCAGGCAAAACTGCTGGTTCAGGGCAAAGAACTGTCTGCACAAACCACAGTAAAACTTGCCAAAGGACAAATGGCACAATTTCGAGTGGAACAAACCCAACCCCACTACGTGTTTAAGGTATCATCTGGATCTGCCGGCATGCAGCACAGTGCCATGCAAATGATGGGATCTGTCATGCAGGCATCTCCTTTTCAGATTTTTAATGATATTTTTCAGCTTTTCAAAAAAAATCCTGATGATACCAATCAAAAAATTATGATGCAGATGATGCAATTATTTTCCCAATTGGCAATCAAACCCGGTGACTCTATAACGCCATATTATTTAATGGCTTTTCTTCAACGATCCGGATTGCTATGGGAGAATAAAATGAAACAGTGGCTGTCATCACAAAAAAACAGGTCATCAGAACGATTCAATAAACTGATCCAGCAAGATTTAAAAGCCCTGGCCTTTGAAACCGCCAACAATATTAATAGCAATCCCGAGATCAAGCAAGGCATGGAACAGGTCATTGAAAAAATTGAACAATGGCAATTATTGAATCATAAACTGCTCAAAGATCATGGTAAGATGTATTTCATGCTACCCCTTTTATTTGATACTATCTTTCATTCTGGTGAGTTGATGATTGATATTTCAGATATGAAAAAAGGCGGCAAGGAGCCAAAAAACGCCATGCTAAAGGCGGCCTTACTTTTAAAAATGACCCGCATTGGTCCTGTTAAGGTAGAAGCTGTTTTATTTCAGCGGCAGTTGCGAATTGACTATTGGCTTTGCCATCATGAAACCATTGCATTGTTTAAGCAAAATGAGTCATTGGTGGCTGATGCATTAAGAACGCATGGGGTTCAGATTCAAATGATCGCATATCACCTGGAAGACAATGATACATTGAATGAAATGTCATTGTTAGATGATATTTCTCGGTCCAGTCAGCGTTTAAGCACTTTTGCGTAATCAAACGCTTGTTTTCCCGATGGCACACACTGGTTGCCTGTTTTGAAATGGGAACTTTTTTCTAGCTTTTAATACGTTCCAACAAAGTCTCCAACCGAATAAAAGTACTTTCTTCACTATATTTACGCACATCCGCATGATCCACCTCAATCATGACAGCAGGCACAGAACATCTCTTTTTCTGATCAAGCTGAGTAATGGAATAGGGCTTACAGGAACGATTAGAGGCAAAAATAACACCATCAACTGAGAATTCATCAATGGCTTTTTTCATGGACGCATGTCGCAATGTCATGCCATGAGGACACATGTAAGCATTCATGGTTCGTGCAATATAATCAAATGGATCATCATTATCCCACACATGGAGATCAAACGAGCCTTCAACTGTTCCCATGCAAGATGTATAAGATGCTCCCACAATATTGGCATCCAGTTCAGCAAGTCGCCTGGACATTTTTCGCAATTGATGCCAGGGAGCGATATTATCCCAAAAAAGTCGATATTTTTCATTGGGAACTGGATATTGTTGATTTTCAAGCTTTCTATCCGCCTCATCTGCCAGCAATTTAAAATGCGTTTTTAATGCCTGGGTGCCGCGAAGGGTTAAAAATGGGGCCATATGGACAAAGCTGTCAAAGGCGGTTATTGGGGATGGTTTGTTTTTGGCGGTATTCAAAAATCGTTTCCACTGAACAATACCATTCCAGGAATTTTGAACCGCATCTTTAAACCCATTGATATCAAATTTTTGGCCACTGAGTTTTTCCATATATCCAATAAGATCTTTTATTTGTGAAACAATATACGCATGATCCTTTGCTTGTTGGGGAGTATAACAAAATGGAATATCCATGATAAAATGTGGCACATCCCATTGGCGATGATGAACATCAAACCATTTGGCCAACAACGCACAATTATTATTATTGGAAATCAATAAATCCGGTTTTGGCAGGCCGAATGTGGGGGAATCTTTGCCATTATCTGTGCTGTTACCAATATCAATTCGAGCATAGCTGCACAGATCCATTGAATAGCCAATGTTTTCAGCCTTTTCACACATGTCAGCACCAATCCCTTTACCCGCACACATGGCTGCATGACTTTCTGGCACTGCGTAGACCATATTGTCAAATCCTGCAAATATTTCTGATGGCACATTGATGGCTATCCACACACAAAATGCACCATTTGACGCTTTTTGATGCAAATCCATATACCCCTGAATCATTATTTTTGACAGATGTTTATCAGCCTGGCTTTTGGGTTTGGACATTATGGCTCCTTATTTGTTATTCAACATTTCTGAAAATGCCTGGATACGTGTAATATATGCATCAAGATGGTGGGCATCGTTTACTGCAAATTCCAAAAGTAATGTACGAACATCCATATCTTTAAGGCGCTTTTCCATATATGGAAATTCAAAATACTCATATTCGCAAAACTTTTCACCGACAAATATCACGCCTTTGGCTTCAGATTGTGCAACTATATGACAAAAAGTGTTCACCCGCTCGTCAGATTTGTATAAAAGCGTTGTACAGGGAAATCTGTTTTGAAACAAATCGGTATAATATTCACCAGGATTTTCTGTTGGTTTGGGAGAATAAGCATAATTTCGGTGTAAACTGGCAATATCGTTTCCCACTACACACATGCCTGCTTTTTCTATTGCGCGTATAATGGGCGATGGCGGTGGCATTATCCCTGATAAAAAAACCTTTTTGTTTGTTGATATATTATTGTCACTTTGACCTGTCAGGGCTTGGAGATTAGTGATTTGTTCTTTTATGGGAAAAAAATACCCGGACAGAACAACCCGACAAAAAGAATCGAATGATAATAATCCCTGGGCCACCCTTTTTTCTGCTAACTGGCACAAATCGCGCATTTTTGTATAATCATCAATAGATTGGATAAATTTTTCAGGTGAAAATTGAACGCTAAAGGCATCCTCAGTGGCTTTGATAAGGTTGGCAAGTTCTCTGGCCAAATATTGATTGGATTGACATTGTGTCTGATTAATCTGTGGCACATGCATTCGAAGCATTGGAATGTTTAAAATATGTAATATTTCTGGAATATTTCGCAATGTATCACAGGCATTATAAGAATAGATAGCATCCAACAAATCTTCAGGGCCGGACAACACAAATTGAACCAGTTCCCGTGCGATACTGCAAGCATAGTCTTGAATATGCTGATCAGATTCAATAAGGCTATGTATGGATGCTCTCAGGTGCCACAATACGATTGGGTGCAAATTCATGGATGCAAACAATTCAACCGGCGGATACAGTGGAAAGCATCCGATTATCCCTTTGCCCTGTTTTTTTTGTGCTGAGACGATCTCTAAGCTTTTTTGATTCATGGTCGCCTTTTATTTAGAATTAGGATACTTTAAAATAACATTTTCATTTTAAATTGATCTTACAATAAAGGCAAGGACGCGTAGAGACCTAGTATGCTACGTTTCTACAGTACATTTACTTTAAAACAAATAATATCAATAATGGGGAAGGTATTTTTTGAGCATTTCTACATAACCAATGATCAGTTTTTGGGTAGATAACAGCGAAAACCTTGCTCTTAAAAGAAAAGTCAACAGTATTGAAATAATTTTTGAAAAAAAAATTATATTTTTCAAATTGTTGATAAAAAGGCGGGGACGACGAGACTCGAACTCGCGACCTCCGGCGTGACAGGCCGGCGCTCTAACCAAACTGAGCTACGCCCCCAAGTGAACTTGCTAATTTGTAAAAGATTAATTGCCTGGGTTTTAATATAGGCGGAACAGGGCTTGAACCTGTGACCCCCGGCTTGTAAGGCCGATGCTCTCCCAACTGAGCTACCCGCCCAAGCAATGATTCAAACAATATATCAACGATTATATGATTCGTCAAGTACTAAATGCATTTTTTTTTATTTTTTTTTCGGCTTAAATATGTTTCTGTCGAGCTAGCAATTTCGCACTGTTCGTTCCCAGAGGAATGCTCTGAAAATAACTTCCCCATTATTGATATTGTTCGTTTTGAGGTAATTGTACTGTAGAGACGTAGCATGCTACGTCTCTACACGACCTTATTTTTTGTACGATCATGAAAAATGAGCATGTTATTGTCCGAGCATTTCATGGTTTAATAATTTCTCGCTTCTTCTATTATTTCATAGATGTTCAAATGGTCCAATGTATAATAAAGCGATTCGGCCAATATTTGCAATTCTTTGAAATATTTCGGACAATGATCAATAATTTCCGAAAGACCGGCTTTTTCAAGCTTAATTGCTTGTGCCACAAATTCCTTAGCACCAACGTTACTGGCAAGTCCTTTGATCTGGTGGGCCTCAAAATGAATTTGCTCATAATCCTGTTTTTGAATTGCAGATGAAAGTTTATCCAAGGCCCCGATAATTTGATTTTTTGTTTCCTCAAAAAAATTGGTAAGAAATTCAGGGCCTTCATCGGCTAAAATATACATATTTTGTAAATCAAGTTTTGTTTGCGGCGGTGTTTGCTGATGGGTATCAGCAGTTAGCTCGGGCGTTTTCTCAGTGTGATTATCTGATGCAGGCGTTTGGGATTGAACAACCTTTGCCGGACAGTATTTTATAAGCAATTGATGTACCGCATCCCATGCAACCGGTTTTGTAATATAGTCATCCATTCCCACTGATATACATTTTTCCCGGTCTCCTTTCATGGCGTGGGCTGTCATTGCAACAATGGGTGTATGGCTCTTGTTTCCTTCGTATTTACGAATTTCAGCGGTGGCTTCAAAACCATCCATTACTGGCATGGATCCATCCATAAATATGATATCATATGTTTTGTTCTTAACAGCGAGTAAGCCTTCCTTACCATTATTAAAAATATCGACCTGACATCCAAATTTTTTCAAGACCTTTTCTGCCACCTTTTGATTCACAGGGTTATCTTCCACCAAAAGAACATTTGCATTGATTCTGTCTTGTTTTTCATCAGGTTCAAATTCCTGTACAGATATGGGATCAGCATCCTTAGACCATACATTGACAAGCGTATCATATAATTGTGATGATTTGACTGGCTTTGTTAAGTAACTGGCAAAGCCCAGTTCTTTAATACGTCTGGCATCATTTCTATCCCCAATGGATGTCAACATTATCAGGATTAAGGATTTTAATTGGGGATCTGTCTTGATTGCCTTTCCCAATTGCTCTCCATCCATTTCAGGCATTTGGTGATCCAGAATGGCAATGTTAAAAGGGCTGTTTTTATCAATAGCACAAGCAAGGATGTGAAGGGCTTCTTTACCTGATGATGCAGATTCAAATGCAATACCCCATTGATCCAAACGTTCTGTCAGTACCTTTCTATTGATAGGATTGTCATCAACAATCAGTGTTTTGATATGAGATATATCATTAAGTTCAACTTTTTTTGACTCACACTTATCAGTAAGGGGCAATGTCAAATTAAAATAAAATGTTGAGCCGTCACCTTCTTTACTGGTCACGCCAATCGTTCCGCCCATCATTTCAACCAACTGTTTGGAAATAGACAGTCCCAGGCCAGTACCACCATATTTTCTTGTTGTGGTGGCATCGACCTGTGAAAAGTGGTCAAAGAGTTTAGATTGTGCAGATTCAGAAATGCCAATACCAGTATCAATCACTTCAATAATCAAATGGGCATTATCTTTTGTAATTTCATTGGCTTCAATATTGACCAAAACATGTCCTTTATGGGTAAACTTGATGGCATTACCCACCAGGTTTAGCAACACCTGACGCAGTCTCCCAGGATCCCCCATAAAATAAGTGGGCACGTTTGGCGCGTATCGAATAATTAGTTCAATGCCTTTGTCGTAGGCTTTGGATGTTAACAATTGACCCACTGATGTTGCAATCTCTTCAAAATTGAAAGCAATAGACTCCAGTTCGAGCTTGCCTGCTTCAATTTTGGAAAAATCAAGAATATCATTAAGAAGAGAAAGCAAGCCATTGGCAGAACGATTGATCGTCTCTGTATAATCTTTTTGTTCGGGTGTTAGACTGGTATTCATGAGAATTTCAGACATGCCGATAACACCATTCATTGGCGTGCGAAGCTCGTGAGACATATTGGCCAGAAATTCCGACTTATATTGATTGTTTTTTTTCAATTCATCCTGTTTATCCTGTAATGCCTTTGCCTGTTGTTGTGTTTCAGTTAATAATTCATTCACTTTGGTGCGGGATTGGGCAGAGTCAATGGCAATGGCAATGGATTCACTGGCCTTTTCCAATAATTCTAAATGATCTGATGAAAATCCTTGAAATGATGACAACTCTATAATACCAATCACTTCATCTTCACGCATTAAGGGAACAATAACCAGTTGCTCGGGTTTTGCCATACCCAAACCAGACGAAATATACATGTAATCTGATGGAATATCGGTTAGCACAAGCATTCTTTTATTTTGTGCGACCTGGCCCACCAGGCTTTCTCCAAATTGAATCTGTTCTTTGGGGCTGGTGACTTCTGAACAGGCATAGGTTGCAGAAATACACAATGAATCATTACCATTTTTTACATAAATAATTCCCATCAAAGCTTGAAGGTACTGGGCCAGATAGTTTAAAACATCATTCGTAAGAACTTGAATATCCAATTCTCCCCGCATATGCGTGCTTAATTCAGCAAGGCCTGTTTTGAGCCAGTTTTGCTTTTCATGTTCTGAATTAAAGCGTTTTAACGATTCGGTCATATGAATTAATGCCTGTGCCAATAAGTCCTTTTCAGAACGGGGTTTCAATGTTATTGCGTATTGACCTTTTGCAATGCTTTGGGCCTGATGAACGATATCATTGGTATTGTCAATCATGCGATTAAATACCATCAAAACTTTTCCAATCTCATCGTTGCGTTTGAATTTTGCACGTACAGTTGTGTCTCCCATCTGAAGAGATTCTGCAATAGACTGGAGGTATGCCAGTGGTCGTGCAATGATGCGACGCGTTAAAAAATAGACCAGAAAGGAAAGGGCAACACCCACAATAATGATAAATACAATAATACTTTGAATAAAATCATTGGCTTCAGAAAATATATCTTCCATTTCCCGAGCACAGACAATATACCAGTCATGTTCTATGTTAAATTGAGATGTATTGAATTTTGATACAGAATACATTTTTAACCGATTTTCAAATTTATCCTGAAAAAATATTTTTCCCTGAGTGATCCGACTGACAATGTGTTGGATTTTTTTTAAGGGTTTTACTTTTTCAAGGGGCTTGATTTTTTCCCCATTTTCCTTTCTAAGAATCAGTTCTTTTTGTGGATGTGAAATAATTAAACCACGTTCATCAATCATAGTGAGATACCCAGTTTTCCCAAAAGTGGTTTTTTCAATAAATTTTTCTGAAAAATAACCCATTTGAGGGGATAAAAGTAATGCACCCAACACCTGATCATCTTTTTTTACAGGAAAAGAAATGACAAAAATGGGGTTTCCCCGCAAAATACTGGGGTAGACTTCACTAATAAAATGATCCTGTCCATCAAAGGCCGGTGGAATATAGCTGATATGCGTACCACATTTTCCAATGGTTCGCCCTTCCACTGTATCAACAAAAAATGTGCCATTGGTAATTTGAATCCATTGGTTATTGATTTTTCGTTTAAATGATTTCCCCTCAGGCAGTTTAATGGCAAGGGGAATATTTTCATGATATGGAAATCGGCGATGGGTGCTGAGACAAAAGGCTTCAGCAGCACCTCTGATCTCAGTGTTTTCCGGGTAAAGACATGCTTGTATTATCCTGGGATCTGCAGCCAGTGTTTTGCCAATGTTGATTTGATCGCTGATCCATGAATTCAACGCATTGGATATTTCATTTCCCAGTTTAAGCGTCATCTCTTTGTTTGCTGTGATGCTTCTTGTTTTGATTAAATCATAGGTATATAGACCAAATAACATGAAGGCAATACCAATGATTGGTATGAGCCATTCTAAATATTTGGTGGATATTTTCTGCTTTTTTCTAGGGTAATGGACACTTCGTCCATTGTCCATTTTGTTCTTCTTGTCCACTTCAGAGCCTTCCTTACGCATTCGGTTTCTTCGGGTGTCTGGACAGGTTAGTGATCAGTTTAACTTTACTGTAGGGCTTACCTTATGTTCGCCTTCAAAGGAAATTCAGATGCATAATACCCAAAAATATATTGATAACTTTGATAAAAAAAATATACAATATCAGTCTGAATTCTATATTACAACAAAAATATTAATTATTCTATATTTATTTAATAGATTCAATTGGTTAGGGTGGTATTTAAATAACTGGCATGTTAAAAATAATAACAATATGTGGGCGAAGGAAT
>Ga0272440_1003681_pt1 | contig 11334 bp, 2 predicted proteins | sample SSMMMBAug17_FD_192440 | JGI IMG/M metagenome (GOLD analysis project Ga0272440, IMG submission 192440) | Marine sediment archaeal communities from Little Sippewissett salt marsh, Falmouth, MA, United States - SSM-MMB-Aug17 | ecosystem: Environmental > Aquatic > Marine > Wetlands > Sediment ... | reverse complement strand
CATGCCCAGTAACCCGAATGTTCATTTTTCGGGTGGGGTAATATTCGATAATCTCAGCCTTTGTATGGCCATTGCTCAAGATAACACCTGTTCGCCAGACATATTTTTGCTGATCAATCCATTTGTGCATAATAACAATAAAGCGGGTGAGCATGCCTTTTGGCATAAATTCATAGGTATAGCGCAAATGCATATTATTGGATTCATCCCAGTCATACACTGGCTGATCCAGGGTCAACAACTGCGGTGCAATATATTGCCCTTGTTGATCGGGTATTTCATAGCACAATTGAAATTTCATCATTAGTTGCAGGAGTTCATATTCCATGCCCTGGTATTGTTTTTCATGCCATATGTCAGAGAGGTTCTGTCTGGTAAATTTTCCAAGATTTTTTTTCACTGGATTGTGGTCCAAAACTTTATATACTGCATCTGTTCCCCATTCTGGCTTTAAAATAATGCGTTGCTTTAACACAGGATCATCCTGAAAATGCAAACAAACTCCCAGGTCATGCAAATAGCCGCTGAGTTGTAATTTATCTTTATATTCGTCAAAGCCATTGTCATCGCAAATTCTTGAATATTCATCTAAGCTGATATAGTTTTGTTTATTCTTTTCAAGAGCTTTTCGGACATTGACCCAGGTTTTTGGCAAGGTAGAACCGATATGCGGCAATTGGCTGATATGATGCTTGATATTTTTTACAATGATCTCCAGACCTTTGTTTGTGGCTAAATTGGTGGAGAAAATATCTTTTAGATGTTTAAAATGGCCTCTAAGCTGACTTTCATTGATATCTGGCATGCGATCATGTTTTTCGTTTTTAATGATCAGTAAGGGACTGTTGTCACTTAATAACGAGACAATATCCAACCAGTAATTGAAATCGGTATTCTCTTTTCGGGCATCTGCAACCAAAACATATAATGATCGTTTGGTGAGAAAAAACTGATGGGTGGCATGATAAATTTCCTGGCCGCCAAAATCCCAGATATTCATGAAAAAGGGTTGTCCATTTTCAAGATCAAACTGCCATCTGAAAACATCAATACCTTCAGTAGAAGGGTTTCTTTCTTTCAGTTGATAATCAGGGTCCATAATTTTTTTGGCTAATGTGGTTTTTCCGGCGCCAGGTTCGCCAATAACTAAAAATTTTGCTTCATATATATGGTCTTTTCCTTTTTCTTCTAATTGCTGGAAGTATTCAATGACTGCTTGACGGCCTTTTTTGACAACTTCAATAGGTGGGGATTCTAGTGGGTTACTTTCTAAAAATATTCCAGAACCGGAAAAATCATCGTTCCACTTTATTTCGATATTGAGTCTGGTAATTGTATTGGGAAGTACCTTAAATTGATTTTCTCTTAAGTCTAAATATTTCAAATTAGCTAATTGAGTAATTTCCTTGGGTAAGTCTGATAATTGATTATTTCTTAAGTTTAAAGATTGCAAACTAGCTAATTGAGTAATTTCCTTGGGTAAGTCTGATAATTTATTAGAACTCAAGTCTAAAGATTGCAAATTAGCTAATTGATTAATTTCCTTGGGTAAGTCTGATAATTTATTAGAACTCAAGTCTAAAGATTGCAAATTAGCTAATTGATTAATTTCCTTGGGTAAGTCTGATAATTGATTATAACTCAAGTCAAAAGATTGCAAATTAGCTAATTGATTAATTTCCTTGGGTAAGTCTGATAATGGATTATCAATCAAGTATAATTCATCTAAATCATATAGTAGATCAACTAAATGATCTGAATAAAAATCTAAATCTTTTTTTGGGGATAAGTCTAATAATTCATATTTTCTAATGAACAAACATTTTAATTTTTTCAATTTGCCAATTTCTTTTGGTATCCTATAAATTCCATCTATATATAGAAAACTTAAATCTCTTAATTGAGCAATTTCTTTTGGTACTTGCTCGGATTTAACACCCAGTATTAAAACATTCAGATTTATTAAATTAAAGATATGTTGAAGGGGTTTGTCAGTTTTAGTCGAAATAATCAGACCAACAATATTGTTTTTGTCATCAAGGACGTAACTATTTAAGATATTTTCAAATTGTCCGAAATGATCCCTTAATTCTTCAATATTGATAATTTTTTCAGATGGTAAAAAGTTAGAATCTTTCTTATCTAACTTGATATTCATTTCTTTTTCTAATTCTTTTAAAATCTGTAAGTCATTCATATTTAAACCCTTTCATAGAAAATTTTGTGATCAGGTTTTAATTAATATCAGGCAATTCCCTTAAACCAGAATCAATCAACAATGCATTTAAATTCTCTTTTGTTGACCATAAAATTCCATTTTCAGCCATTATTTGTTTTGCCCCCTCTGTAACACCACTACTTGCAAAAAGCCATTGCATCAAAGCCCTTTGCTCATCCCCATTTTTTTCTTTAATCAAACTTCCTTGCGCTATCAATTTTTCAACCACATCTTTTCCAACAGGGGATTTTGTCCATTTACTTTCTGCAATCCAGATATTATGGCTGGCTGGGGCATAAATATCAATTTCCTTACCTTTGCCTGATCCCAACCTGACGCGCTGATCAATATAAATAAACCGGGGGACTTTAATTGGTTCCGGATAATTAAAATATTTTCCATCCAGTTCTTTATTCTGGTTATTCCACAATATTTGAATCATAAAGACTTCTGCAAGGTATCCCTGGTAATTTTTATACTTTCTTTTGAGGGATTGATATTTTAAAACAAATTCTTCTGTTACATGGGGCTGTTTTTGTCCAGCAACTTCTATTTTTCCCCATGCCCTTAAAAAATCCTGAAATTTCATCGGGAACAAGGGTTTTTATGGCAAATCTGTTATTCATTTTCATTCGTCTCCTTTTCAAAATCAGGAAGCTCTCTTAATTTCAAAGATTTTAATAATTCATTCAAATCTTTTTTGGTAGACAGAAGAATCTGTTGTTTTCTGATAAGCGCCAAGGCTTTTCTGGTGACGCCATTGTACGCCACTGGCGTTAATGGCGAGTTTGTAAAATAAATCTATAAATTCTTGCCTATCTGTGTAGATTTCGTCTGGTACAATTGTCTTTATCGGTCGGTTATTCATGAGTGTTTCCTTTTAGATTTTTGGATTTGTATCTATGGACTGCGTTTTCATCTTTTTGACTCCGAGAGGTTTGGGGAAGTATCTTGATTCTGGTTAGCGTGCGTTGAGGCAAAGCTTATGTTCGTCCTTGTCAATAGGTTCGAAAACGATTGATGTTTGTAGGGCGAACACAAGGTTCGCCCCTACAACTGCGAAATTGATGAAATTGAATGTTTGCCTCTAACCTGTACATTACATACGTCCCCTTTTTTATAGATACGCTGAAAAAAAAACGCTTAGGATAACTCGAAAAATAAGTTCCTCAGTCGGACAAGTCGGACAGGTCGGACATGTCTGACCTGTCCGACCTGTCCGACCTGTCCGACTTTTGCAAATGGGGAACTTATTTATCGATCATTCCTTAGGAATGCTCGAAAAATAAGTTTCCATTTATTGGAGTCCCAAATCTTTAGATTTGGGCGGCAAAGCGTGTGACTCCCAAATCTAAAGATTTGGGACTCCAGCCAAAATTTTGAACGAATTATATGAGCATTCCTTATGAACGAATTATATGAGCATTCCTTAATAATAATCCCCAACAAGATTAAAAGCCCCCCAATACCCCGGATGTGGATAATCCTTTTTAACATGAAAAATTGCCTGTCTCAAGCTTTCAGCTTTATTGTTGTGAATATATTGTCTATAAAAATTCTTTATTAAAATCGCTGTTGAAATGTCACTTACCCGCCATAGGCTCGATATCAAAGTGTGCGTTCCAGCATAAAAAAAAGCACGATTCAAACCGATGATATCATCACCATGGGTTATTTTTCCAAGGCCTGTCTGACAGGCAGAAAGTACAACCATATCTGCTTGTAGGTTTAAACCGAATACTTCCTGAGTTTCAAGATCTCCATCCGTTTTAATTTTTTCGTCATGATTGTTTCCTTTGGACAGCTTGATTGCTGAAAAAAGTGGATTGATTGAATCAAATTCACCATGTGAGGCCAGATGGATGATACCAAACTTTTCTATATTCTTTCTGATCCACAGCTCTGAGGCCTTTTTTCGTGTCAACACTGTGATATCGGAAAAATTCCACTTGATTGAATTGACCTCAAATTCAGCAAAAGGAAGATCAAAAACCGGGTCACCAAGGTCCGGGTTTCCGATTGCCAGCACTTTTAAGTTTTTTTCTGTTTTTCTACGTTTTATGGCATAATCCATGATGCTTGCGTTTGGTAAATAGAAAAGCGAAAATCGGTCAATCAAATATCCATGGGAATTAGAAGATATTTCACCCATCAAGGTGGCAAAAGACAGGTAATGAAGAAAACGATGGGGAATAATGCCAAGTGTTTTAATACCTTCAAGATGGGCTATTACCGGGCTTAATAGCCAACTAAATAGTTCTCTGGAATAATCCTCCAAAGGTTCTAAATTTTGAATCATTCTTCGATAATCCAAAATGGACTGAAACAGTAATTCTCTGCCCATGGATTTTCGAAAGAGTTGAATTCCATCAGTTTTAATAATCCAAATCAATATCTCATCTGGTAAGACATAATACGATAATAAGGCAACATCGTTGTCAAGGGATGATTTCAGCTTCTCAATTTGAATGGGTTCTATTGAAACAAATGCGGCCAATTGCGGATTTTTCATTTGAATGTCTAACATCAGGTCTTTGTAGTCATCATGAAGTTTGCTTAATGTTTGTTGATAGGCCTGTCTATCGGTTTGATTTTTGGCCTGAGAAATTCTTGTTTCATAGGCCTGAATTCTTGTTTTTATGACTTTTTGACGCTCAAAAAAGACTTGATCCACCTGATTGTTGAGTTGTAAATCCTGATTGCCCAGTAAGTCGATAAAATTTCTGGATCTTGATCTTTCAGCCACAGAAAAGGCCTCAGTATCTTTTCCCTGATCTGCTAAAACTTTGCACAAGGTTTCGTATACCTTATTTTTATCTGTGATAAAACTATCTTTTAATTGTTCTATTTTAATTTCTGCACGAATATTTTCTATAATGTTTAAGGCCTTATACAGATTTATTTGAGCTGATTTTGTATTTTCTTTTATAATATCAATTTTTGCCAAACCATAAATAGCACGCCATTGTGTTTCACGAATACACATTTTTGATGAAAGGGTTTGTGTCTGACGATAATATTTTTCAGCATCTGCATGTTTGTCAATCGCAGCATAGGCTTCAGCAAGGCCGAGCATCGCCTTGGCTTCATTAATTCGATTGCCAATGGCATTGGCTTCCTCAAGGGCTTTCTTAAATAAAGGAATAGATTTTTCTGGTTCTCCCATTTTTAGATATGTTAAGGCGGTATTTCGCATATCATAAGCCAGGGCCCATCTTGATCCTATTTTCGTATCAATGGCAATGGCCTTGTTAAAATCAGATAAAGCATCATCGTATCGTTTAATTTTTCTTTTTACAATGCCCAGGTTATTCAGAGTGGTTGCGATTTCATCTGGACGAATATTTCGTTTTTTGGCATATGCCAGGGCTTTATTCAATTCTTTCAATGCTTTAATGTTGTCGCCCAGTGTCCACCAGATGAGGCCTGAAGTATTTAAGGAAATAACTTGCATCAAGGGGTAACCTTCAGTTTTTGCGATCTGATCACAAGCACGTTGATATCTAAAAGCAGCTTCATATCTGCCCTGAAACCATGCATTGTTTGCCTGTTCAATACGAATAGAAGATTTCAAACGCTGCGTGTTCGAATGATTTTCAATCAATGCAAGGGCATCTTTGTATAATTTTTCTGCTTCATCAAAGTTACCCAATAGCCGGTAACATCTGCCAATATTTAGTTTTATATGAGAAATTTTCGGCAGAAATTTTTTTCTTTGTTTCAGTTTCTCATAAATTGACAAGGCTTTTTTATAGCTATCAATAGATTGTACATACTGGCTTAAGCGTAAGTCGTATAACTTGCCGATATTTTCATATTGCTGCGCCATGAGCAAATGTTTGTCAAGTGATTGACTGAGTTCAACTGTTGATTCAAATGTTTCCAGCGCCTTATCATAAAATGTCGCTTGCTCCAAAACCTTACCCAGTTCATTCATCACCTGTATTTGCTTTTCTTCGAGTTCCAGATTGGAGACAATATCAAGGGCTTCCTCCAAAGCATCGATGGCCTGATCGTATTTTTCAATTTTCGCACTTAATAATCCGAGTTTCAGCAAGGCATCTTGATGTTCAAAGGTTTCTGGTTTATTTTTCGCCATTAAAACAGCCAATTTTTTTGAAAAACCGTGGGCTTTTATCATGTCACCAGCTTTATAGGCACTTTCACGACAATACATATAAAGTTTGGGTAAATATGGCTTTCCTTGGGGTAATGTGTCTAACAATTGAAGTGCACATTCAAACATATTTAATGCTTCATGGGGATGATTGTTTTTGAGTTCAAACAGACCTCTTTTGACATATTTGGTAAAATGTTGTTTTGAAAAATGAGCGGCTTCACGTGATGTCATGCCCCTGTATCCCAGAAGTATCCAGTTTTCATTTGTTTCGGCCTGGGCTTGATTTTTGGCTTCCCATACTGACATTGACAAATAATGATCCAGAAAATTATTTGTAAAGGCATTGCGATGACTTTCATGCCCAGGAGCCAGAATTGACGACATACCTGAAATTGACAACAGATGCGTTGATAAATACGTATCCTGTTTCGATAAACCCGGCAAAATCGCTAAGGAAGCGTTGGAAAAATCAATGGGAAGTGTCAGGATAGATCGTATGCGACCAGAATCAAGATGTATTCCGATAAAATCTTTGGCATGTTCTCCAGATCGTGTTGGAATTTCCCAGCTTTTTGATACCTTATTGGAAATAATCAGGGTATTGAATATTTCAGGGGTATTGTCAATGAACGGCTTGAACGTATTCTGTTTTTGGTCAAAGGTTTTCATAATATAATCATTTTGGGTGATATTATTCCCAGGAATTCCCATGACAATTCGTTTGAAGGTCTTTCGATTTAAAATGGATCGGATATAATGGGTTGCGCTTAACACATGGGCTTTGTCTTGAAATGGACCCGATTCCCAAATATTGTCATACGCCACATATGTGATGGACTTTTTTGATTCAATATATGCTTTGAGTTGCTCTTCAGAGAGCTTTCTGGCATCGATATTTTCTCCATGAATTTCAAACACAATATACTTTTTTTGTTGCGCATTGGTTCTCACCAGCTTAATAAACGTTTCATTTTTGCCCAAATATGCCATCACATCATATGCTTCAAAAGGCTCTGGCCCTAAAAACGTAATTGCATCACAGGCCTGATCCTGAGATCTGTTATCCATGGCTTCTGATCTTAATGTCTGATAACTGTCAACCAACGCATGATAAGATGCTGCATCTTGTTCTTTTATTTGTTGTTTCATTCTCTTTTCAACAATTGAATTCGCCTCGGTTTCAGCTTTCAGGGCTATTCCGCACAATATAATGAACAACTCTCTGATTTCTTTATTTTTGATACGATGAATAATATCTGGTAATTTATTTTCATTTGGGGCGGTTTGATTTTCTAAAAGTGACATTTCTTGCTCAAGTTCTTCCTGTAGATAGTGAATTTCTTTTTTTGAGGCTTTTTTTAGTTTTTTTCGAAGCGCCCGAATACGCTGTATTCGTGGTGCAATTTTTTGAATGATTGGCGTATGAAAGAGGTCGTTGAAAAGAAAAGCCATTTGATGATACCTTTCTATTTCAGAAATAGATTCACTCAGGTTAAAGGCTTCTTCAATCTTGTTTTCAGCAATCAGACGATTGATGTATCCTCCAAAAGCATCGTGAATTTCTGATCGCCCGCAGTGGGCACGAATAATTGTTACGCTTTTGAGAGATTCAATGGCTTTTTCATACTTTTCGAGCCCTGCATAAGCTCTCCATTCATAATCAGGGAGCAAGCCCTGTTGCGAAAACGTAAGGGCTTTTTGATAATTTTCCCTGGCTGTTTTTTCTTCACCTAAACTTGACGCTGTTTTCGCCAGGTTTAAATGGAAGAGTGATTGATATTCAAGGATTTTTCGTGATGACATCCCTTTTGATGCGCCACTTGTCAACATATCCAAACCATCATGAAAATGCTGTACAGCCCTTGAAAGATTCTGGAATTTATAGACATATTTTTCTAATTCCGTATCATGTGTGTCTGGAAGAAGAACGTAATATACGCCCATTGCATTATGATAATTGAGACAAATGGAAGGTTCAAGGACATGCGCTTTTTTCTTGAGCAAGTGCGTTGTTTGTGTTTCAAGCTCCCTGAATGTATTGACATATTTTTTTCTAAAATCGTTTTTGTTTTCAAGCTGAGGTAAAATTTTGGCAATATTGGTAACATTGAGGGCCATACTCACCGGATTTTGAAGTTCTGCTGCAAGCCTTGCAGCCTGAGTAAAATATGTTATTGCCTCCTTATTTTCATTTAAAGCAAAAGCCAGGTGTCCTGCGCGATGGTAGAGAAGAGAAACACCATACAAGTCATTGGATGCAACTGGTTTTGATATTGGATACTGTTCTAGTTGTTTGTTTAGAGCAGCCTGTGCAGCCTTGAGATATCCTAATTCTAACTGGATACGAGAGATAAATGTTTCACATAGTCTTTTTTCCTGATCATGAGAAAATCCATAGGCAGCCTGGCTTGTATCTGTTTTATTCAGATAGAGATTCAAATGAATATCCACCAGTGCATTTGTTTTCTTTTTTTCTTTGTTTTGAACGCCATATTTATCCAATAATTCCAGTGCTGTGATAAAAGCGTTTAAAGAATGGTTTAATTTTTCTCTTTTTGCCTTGCCTGACAGTTTTTCTGCAGATTGGTAGCACGTGAATCCAACCTGACGCTTGTTTATGGCCAGGTTTTGAAAATTTTCTAGAGATCGATTCAACCGAAACGCCTGCTTAAATGCTTTTTCAGCGTTTTCCCACTGGCCAGCTTCCTGATAGGCAAGGGCGATTCTATCCGTCATTTCAGCTTTTAGCTGAATTAATCTTTCGGGTAACCTGAGGGCTTTTTCAACTCTGATGATTCTTGATGCAAATTCCTGTTCCAGCAGTTCTGGATTGAGTTCCTGCCATTGAATGTATTTGATAAAGCGTATCACCTTTGCATTCTGATTCTTTTGACGTTGAAGCAGTTTTTGCATTTGCGATTGGTATTGATACCATTCATCTGAAGGCGGCGGTTGATCCAGCTGTGAAATTTTTGATAATTGCCGATGAATTTCTGCCTGAAATTTTAAATATATCTTTGCATCGGCTTTATATGACTTCATCGAAAGGATTGGCGTTAGAATTTTTCCCACCAGAATTCTGTTTATTTTTTCCATTTCAACTGAGGCGGGGTGAGGATGTTGTTGGGGATCGATTCGATCATTGATCAGGTCGATTGTTTTCTGATAAGCAAAAATTGTTTTTTCATGCATTTTCATTTGAAATGCACTTGCACCAAAACGCCTGTAAAACATAATTTCTGTGTTGATATTATCAAAGGCGATACCAGATTGAATTCGTCGTGAATAGTATTCAAAAGCCTTATGATATTGTTTTAATAAAAAATAACTATTTCCTAGATTGGTCACCAGATTGGCATAATTCTCCGGATTATTGACATGGTCATTCAAGAAATAGGCTTTTTTGTAAGATTCCAGTGCCAGCTCCAGATTTCCTTCTTGATTGTAAACAGTTTCCAAAACTTCGTAAACATATCCAAGGGTCTGATGAAAATACTCGATTTGACCTGTCAATCGAATGGCTTTTTGAATGAGTTTTAAAGCCTTCTCGAGGGAAGATTTATCATCCATATATGTCAAACAAAGGGCTTTTGCATAAATATAAACAGGATCATTGGGCTTGTTTTTCAGGAGTTCATTATATTTTTCAAGTGTTTCTTTTATTTTTCCAAGAGCGACTCTGCATTTGATATAACCCCGATGTGCCTCAACAATTTCTGCATCATATAAGATCAATTCATGAAATGTATTCAGTGCAGAACCAACCTCTCCAAGCCTGTATTGATATTCTCCAGCAGCGATTGATTTCCTGATATAGCTTTTTTGGGCCAATCGATAAATTAAATCGTCATAGGATCGTAAGTCCATCTCTTTTTCATATAGATCAATGGCACTTCTAAATCTTTCTTCTTTATAGAGTATTTCTGCCAAAGCCAGTTTTGCCGGAGCTATTTGATATTGATATTGACGAAATTTGTCGATAACTTCAGTGTAAACACTTTTGGCCTTCTCCCATTCATTATCCTTGTAATAGAGGTCTCCGATTCGTATTAAAGCACCGATTGAAATGAGCGGAATACGTGTTTCATTATCTGTTGACAACTTTCTCAAAAGAAGAATCTGCTGACTTTTTGAGTTGTTTCGAATGGTTTGAATGGACCGGTCTAAAATCCTTTTCACAGCCTCGGTTGAACAATCGGTAATCTCTGGATAATCAGTAATGATTCTCGAAAGTATTGGATATAGTTCCTTTGATCTCCCCATGCGATGATAAATGTCTGCCTTTAAAAGAATCGCCTCAGCCATTTCTTTTCTAAAAGCATTTGTATTTGTAGTTTTGACATTCAAAATACGATTGAGGCGTTTCAGGGCCAGATATAAATCATTGGAATTATCCCCATATTCGAGCAATATCCTTACATGATCGATGATTGCACGAAACGTAACAATTAAAGGTGCCTTTTTGATTGCTTTTTTTAAATCCCGCCTTAACCTGACGATATATTTTTTTTTCGTTTCAGGGTCAGAAACATATTCAAGTTTATCCTTTGCTTTAATGATAATTTCTTTAATTGTTGAAAGTGTTGCGATTGGCTCTATTGCGTAGAAATGTGTATTGATGAGATTGCACATTTGCAGGGCGGATTTATTCTTGTTCATTTGATGATATAACTGAACAATCTCATATGCAGAATTTGCCCTGAATTTTGTTTCAATAGAATCCCTGTCAATGACTTTGTAATGTGCCAAAATCGTTAAGTAAGGATCAAAAGGCACACGAAGTGCAATTTGTTTTGCCAGTTCAACTTGATTATCCGGCAGTTCAGGTGCAGGTATTTCTCCCTCAATTGGCAACAGCCAACAGTTCTGTATTCCTTTTTTTACAGATAAAAAGAAAAGTTTGGACGCAACCTGTATTGGCCAGGATGATGAATACCTGGCAGATGTAAGCGGGATAATAATTGCAGATGGGTCTGTTATGTCTTTTTTGACAATG
>Ga0272440_1003680_pt1 | contig 11335 bp, 8 predicted proteins | sample SSMMMBAug17_FD_192440 | JGI IMG/M metagenome (GOLD analysis project Ga0272440, IMG submission 192440) | Marine sediment archaeal communities from Little Sippewissett salt marsh, Falmouth, MA, United States - SSM-MMB-Aug17 | ecosystem: Environmental > Aquatic > Marine > Wetlands > Sediment ... | reverse complement strand
AATGTAAAATCAATACGATAAAAAATCATCTTGCTTTTTTTCCACAGATTGTCTATACATTCGGGCTTTATGAAAGAAAGATTGAAATCTTTGACATTGGGTATCATTTTAGAAATTATTGTGCACTTGCTTTTTGAACGTTAGTCCATACCTTAATCATTCACAAACCGAAAGATATGGACGCCAGTCCAAAAGAAATGGCAGAAACAATGATCAAGTCCCAATCTTTAATTTATTGATTCCTATTAATCAGCTAGAGACAAACAATGAATATATTATCTGAATTTGAAAAACCCAGGGAAGCCTGTGGTATTTTTGGAATATATGACCACTCCGAAGCTGCTAAACTTGCATATTTCGGCTTGTATGCGCTCCAACATCGCGGGCAGGAAAGTGCTGGTATAGCAGTGTTTGATGGCAGTAGTGTACAGACTTATAAAAACATGGGACTCGTCTCAGATGTCTTTACACTCAATCATCTGGAATCCTTGACAGGGCATTCTGCCATTGGACAGGTTCGGTATTCAACAACCGGTGGATCTACTTTGATTAATGCGCAACCATTTATGGTACGTCATCGGAAACGAACCTATGCTGTTGCACATAATGGCAATCTCGTCAATGCACTGGAAATTAAAAATCAGCTTGAAGATTCCGGATCTATTCTTCAAAGTACGACAGATAGTGAATTATTTTTACATTTGCTCGTAAAGAATATGAAATTAGGACTTGAATCCGCATTGATCAGTTCTGTTTCATGCATGAAAGGCGCTTTTTCTTATGTGCTACTCACAAGTAAAGGAGAACTTGTGGGAATTCGCGACCCTTATGGATTTCGGCCTCTATGTTTGGGTGATTTGCAAGGAAAGCCTGTATTGGCGTCTGAAACATGCGCTTTGGATCTGGTTCAAGCAGATTTTGTTCGCGAGTTGGAACCCGGTGAAATTGTCATTATCAGTGATTCAGGGATCAAGTCGATACAATTACCCAAAGGTAATCAACGCGCATTTTGTATTTTTGAATTTATTTATTTTGCCAGGCCAGATAGCACATTTGATGGTAAAAACGTGTACCAGATTCGGAAATCACATGGTCGATGTCTTGCGAATGAAGCCCCTGTGGATGCAGATCTGGTAATGCCATTTCCTGATTCTGGTACCTATGCCGCCATTGGCTACTCTGAAGCATCAGGAATCCCATTTGAAATGGGTATGATACGCAATCATTACGTGGGGCGAACCTTTATTCAGCCCACCCAAAGTATGCGAGATTTTAGTGTTCGGGTCAAGTTAAATCCGGTTAAAGAAGTGTTAAAAGGAAAAGATATTATTATTATTGAAGATTCGATTATTCGCGGCACAACCATTAAAACGCGCGTAAAAACACTTCGTGAATTGGGTGTTAATAAGATTCACATGCGTGTCAGTAGTCCGCCGCATAGATATCCCTGTCATTATGGTATTGATTTTTCAACACGTGGTGAATTGATTGCAGCAAGTAAAACCCAGACTGAACTGAGAGATTTTCTCGGTTTAGACAGCCTTCATTATATCAGCATTGATGGCTTACTTAAATCTACCTGTACACCAGAGCCTGAAACAAATTTTTGCAAAGCATGTTTTGATGGTTCATATCCTGTATCATTTGATGAGAATACTGCAAAATTTTGTCTGGAAACGCAATGAAACCAACAATCCAGTTTAAACGTAATACACGAAGTGTTTTTTTTCATATTACGACACAGTGCAATCTATCTTGTAAACATTGTTATATTGATCCAGAAAAGCATGGTGCTGGAGAAGTTCCTTTAGAAAGCATCATCAAATGGTTAGACCTGCTCAAGCAAGACAACACCGACCTGGTATTACTGGGTGGAGAACCAACGCTTCATCCTGAATTATCATCAGCCATTAAATATGCGAGAAAAATTGGGTATCGCTCCATTACAGTTGATACCAACGGGTATTTATTTTGTGATATTCTCAATAAAGTAACGCCCAATGATGTTGATTTTTTTAGTTTTAGCCTTGATGGCCCGGATGCCTCAACCAATGATTGTATTCGTGGAAAAGGCGCATTTGACAACTGCATTCAAGGGATTCATGCGGCAAGAAAGAAAGGCTTTTCAGTCAGCCTGATTTATACTGTGAGCGCGATGAATATTCAGGAAATACGAATGATGCCATCATTGATCGCCACCTTAGATATTCAAAAATTTTTCATTCAGATTATCGGTATTCGTGGAAAGTCTGCCCATATCCGCCATAAAAGCGACTTGCAGGTTTCATATCATGACTGGATAACGCATATTCCTGAAATTGCTATGGAAGTTGCAAACCTTGACGTTGATGTAACATACCCAAAGGTTTTTCTTGCACCAGAAGATACATTTGAATGCGCTGGACGTGTATCAGAACATTTTTTTGTGTTTCCCAATGGCAGGGTGTATCAATGTCCTTTATGTGAAGACTATCCCATTCATAGTTATTGTATTATTGATCATCGCCTGATTCCCATGCCACCGATTAATGAAAAGCAATTGTTTTATTTAGATATTCCTGAAGGATGTGTCATGAACAAATTAATTCAGCCGGGTAATATTTCTTATGATACAAATGGAGTTCCCAATCATCGAATTGCATGTTGTTTGTTGAAGACAAGTGTGGAAAACAATATTTCTAAATTGTAAAAAAAAGATAATAAATATAGTATTTTTTTCATTATTAAAGCATTTTTTTCAAATAAATATATTGACATTTAACAGATGTTTAATATAGTGCGCTCAACAAATGAATGAAACCATCCAAAATTAGCGATTCGTTATTGGCTTTATTGCTTACACTAATATTAATGATAAAGAAAATAACAGATCGTTTATTTTGGAAAATCTTGAAAAAAAAACAAAAAAGGAGATTATTTTATGATGAAAAAATGGGGTAAATTAACTGTTATTTTAATGATGTGTGCTTTCCTATCAGCATGTTCATTGTTTGGCAAAAAAAAAGTTGTTCAAGGCATCAAATCTGATGCTGTACAGAGAATTGAAACCTTGCTGGTAATCTTTGATGCCACATCATCCCTAAATGATCAGGTGTTTGGACAAAAAAAACTTGATGCTTCCAAAAATGTGCTTACCATGTTAAATCACGAACTTAAAAACCTGGAGTTAACGAGTGGCCTGAGAACTGTTGCCAATACGACACAGTTAATTTATGGTCTTTCACGGCATAATTCGCATAAATTTCAAATGGCTGTAAATGATGTTACAAATGCCAAGGGAGATATCTCTATGAGTGCCGCAATCAATGCCGGAAAATATGATCTTAAGGCGGCTTCAGGAAACATTGCAATGATTCTTATCAGCGATGGCATTTCGAGTAACAATTATGCATTGAAGTCTGCTGAAATATTGGCATCAGACCTGGGAAAACGCCTTTGTTTGTATACGATTCGTGTTGGAAATCATCCAAAAGGAACAACCTATATGAATCAATTGCCTGAAAAGGCGTCATGTGGTTTTTCAATTGCGGCCAGCAAATTGAACTCGAAAGAGGCAATGAAAGCTTTTGTTCAGAGCATATTTTTCACAGGGTCTCATGAAGGTCTGGTTGAGATGGACATTCAAGGTGCAGATGCTGATGGTGATGGCGTTCCAAATGACTCGGATAAATGTGATCGCACACCTGACGGCGCAATTGTCGATGCCAATGGGTGTTGGAATATTAATGAAATCTTTTTTGATTGGAACAAAGCAAACGTTCAATTGCAATACAAGCAAAAATTGTTGAATGCAGTCAAGGTGTTTAAAAATAATCCATATTTAAGAGTGGAATTACAAGGACACACAGACAATACCGGTAAAGTAGATTATAATCAAGAGCTGTCAGAAAAACGTGCAGACAATGTTAAAAAAGTATTGATCCAGGGGGGTGTTTCAGAAAATCAGCTTTCCACAAAAGGTTTTGGTTTTACAAAACCGATTGCACCCAATGATACTGAAGAAAACCGGGCGTTGAATCGTCGGGTGGAAACTGTCATGCAATAAACATCTCATTTTTTTTGATTTGTTTATCTTTATTTTCAGGTTGGACAAGAAATCAATTTCTTGTCCAACCATTTCAGATGATCCATCTCAGATACCTTCCTCACACAATTGATTTAAAGGATAAATTCCTGACCGATGAAATTAATTGATCAATGGCAAAGACAACTCAATTACTTGCGTGTATCTATTACAGATCGTTGTAATTTGCGATGTATATATTGTCGCACAGGCCCTGCATTTCAAAAACTAAATCATACCGATATTTTAAGCTATGAAGAAATTTTGCGTATTATCAACGCTGCAATTTCTCTCGGAATTAAAAAGGTTCGGATTACAGGTGGCGAACCACTCGTGAGAAAAGGTGTTTTCTCTTTTTTAAAAGAATTAAGTCAATTCACTGAACTTGAAGATATATCTTTTACCAGTAATGGCGTTTTGCTTGAACGACACATACACGACATAATTGATGCTCGCATTCATCGTATCAATATCAGCCTAGACACGCTAAACGCAAAAAAGTATCAAACGATTACAGGAATCAATAAATGGCATCACGTGTGGAATGGTCTGATTGCAGCCTATGAAAAAGGTATCAGGCCAATAAAACTGAATGTCGTTGCTATGAATGGAATCAATGATGATGAATGGTTGGCATTAGCAGGATTAACCCGCCAGTATCCCTTTTGGGTCCGATTTATCGAACTTATGCCAGTCGGACACTCCGATCTATATGCAAAACACTGGGTAAGTGCGAATATAATAAAAAAAAACATTGAAACGCATTTGGGGCAACTCATTCCTGTTCAAAGAACGTCCCATGATGGGCCTGCCGATCGCTTTCAATTGGAAGGATGTCCGGGCGAAATTGGATTTATTCATGCAATCAGTCATCATTTTTGCAAGACCTGTAATCGTATGCGCTTGACTGCAAATGGGCACTTACGTGCATGTCTGTTATCCGATCAAACGATTGATATCAGAACCCCCATTAGAAAGGGATGTTCTGACTCCGAAATTCATTATTGGTTAAAGACTGCGGCCAGGCTCAAACCGATGTCTCACATCAACCAAAAAACTGTGACAGATCAAATGGTCGGTATTGGTGGATGAGAAAATGCTGACAGTTGTTATGATTGCAAATTTTGTAAAGTTAGTATATATTTTCGAAATCTAAATTTTGAAGGAGAACAATTCATATGAAAACAAAAACCAAATTGATTATGGGCGCATCAACGCTGTTTATTGTCTTAATCGGTATTTGGATTGCATGGAATTACATGATTCCAAGCCAGGATATTAAAAAACGTTTTAAGGATATGCAGGCCGATGCATCCGGGCTGGAACGTGTCATTACTCACACCTTATATGATGGATCAAAAAAAGAATGGAAATGCAAGGCAAAAGTATATCCATTTCCAACAGAGACCGGCTCAGGGGCGGCTTTTTCATTTATCGATGAAAATGGCAAAAAAATTATCTGTGGGCCAGGATGGCGAATTGAGGAAAAATAATGTCAGAAAATTCCGGAAGATTTAAAGCAGTGATTGTGCGGATTTGGGGAATGATTCCCATGTTTTTTTTGATGGGCTTATGTTGCCTTGCAGCATGGATCTATCAAAATGTTGAAACCAAAAAAGCGAATCTGGCCGCCCAAAAAGCCGCACAAGTAAAAAAAGAAAAACCGAAAACCAATGTAATTACATTAAAACTGAAACCAGAACTGATTCAGGATAGAATTAGTTTTCCAGGAATTGTTAAGGCTTGGGTCAGACTTGATGTATTATCTGAAGTTCAGGGGCGAATGATCAAATTATCAGTCAAGGAAGGCGATCGTGTAAGCAAAGGACAGTTACTGGCAAAAATTGATCAGAGAGATTATAAAAATACGCTGCGCTCCATTAACGCTTCATATAAAGCGGCGCTGGCTTCAGTCAATCGATTGAAAGAGTTGCATCAAAAACAATTGGCCACGCAATCACAGCTTGATGAAGCGGTTGCGCGCATGGAAAGTACAAAGGCCAATATGGATACTGCCAATCTGAATTTAGAGCGATGTTCGATTCGTGCCCCTATTGCCGGAATTGTCAATGCGCGATATGCAGATAATGGACAATATATCAATTTCTCCGATTCGATTGTTGAAATAATTCAAATTGATCCGATCAAAATTTCTGTGGGCATTCCTGAATCTGATGTCGATGCTGTCCGAAGTCTTGAACGTTTTCAAGTAAGAATTGATGCCTTGCATAAAACCTTTACTGCCAAAAAATATTTTTTATCCAAAACAGCTGATACATCTGCAAGACTCTATAACCTGGAGATGCGGGTAACCAATTCATCGTATGAAATTTTACCCGATATGTTTGCCCGGGTTGAAATTATCAAGCGTGAAATTAAAAATGGAATTTCAGCGCCTTTATATTCCATTCTCACAAGAAACAATAAACGATTGGCTTTTGTTGAAAAAAATGGCATTGCCCAAATGCGCCAGGTCGAACCCGGCCTTCAGGAAAAATGGCGGATTGAAATCAAACAAGGTCTACAACGAGATGAACATCTCATTGTGATGGGACATCGGGATGTCAGTCATGGGCAACCTGTTCATGTCATACGAACCATTGATAATATAGAGGAACTGGAAAAGTGATTATTTCAGATACGGCTGTAACAAATCGAATCAGTGTATTGGTTCTGGCTGTCATGATTTTTGTTTTTGGGATCTTTTCCTACTCCATACTTCCCAGAGAAAGCTCGCCAGACATTACCATTCCATACGTTTTTGTTTCAACTTACTATAAAGGTGTGGCTTCATCGGATATTGAATCATCCATTACCACTCAAATCGAAAAAAAGCTGAAAGGGCTGGACCATGTAAAAAAAATTCAATCGGTTAGCTCTGAAGGGCTTTCTCAGATTAATATTGAATTTTTACCAGGTACTGATATTGATGACGTTCTTCAGAAAGTCAAAGATAAAGTTGATGAAGCCAAAAGCGAATTGCCATCTGATCTGGAAAACGATCCCCTGGTTTTTGAAGTCAATTTTTCAGAAATGCCTATTGTTGTTTATTTGCTTAATGGTACATGTGGCACGCCCTGTTTAAAGAAAATTGCTGATGATCTCGAAGAAGATATCGAAGGGATTCCGGGGGTGTTAGAAGTTGATGTGACAGGTGGGATGGAGCGTGAAATTAAAGTAGAAGTCGATCCTGATAAACTAACGTATTACCGCATTCCGATCACTGCATTTGAGCAAGTCCTATCGGCAGAAAATCAAAACACTTCAGGTGGTGTCATTACGCTTGGCGAAGGGCGCTATCAACTTCATATTCCCGGCGAATTTGAATCACCAGAAGAAATTTACGATCTGGTCATCAGCTCCCATGAAGGACATCCAATATATTTAAAAGATGTCGCTCAGGTTGTTGATGGGTATAAGGATGAAACCAGCCGGTCTCGACTCAATGGCAAGGATGCGGTGAGTATTTCAATCAAAAAGCGCATTGGTGAAAATATTATTCAAATTTGTGATCAAATAGACAACCTTATCGCAACCCATCAAAAACGATGGCCTGATCACACACAAATTACAAAAGTCATGGATCGCGCCAAAGAGATTCATCTCATGGTTGCTGATCTGGAAAATAATATTATTTCAGGACTGATCCTTGTTATCGTGGTCCTGCTTTTTGCGCTGGGATTGCGCAACGCTGTGCTTGTGAGTCTGGCCATTCCTTTTTCTATGCTTCTGTCTTTTATATTTTTACATGCCCTTGGAATTACATTAAACATGGTTGTCCTGTTTAGTTTGACTCTAGCACTGGGCATGCTTGTTGACAATGCGATTGTGATTGTAGAAAATGTTTATCGATATATGGAACAAGGCGTACCCCGAATTGATGCCGCCATGAAAGCAACATCAGAGGTTGCATATCCAGTTATTGGCTCCACACTCACCACATTGGCTGCTTTTTTTCCAATGATTTTCTGGCCAGGCATTATGGGGGAATTTATGAAATTTCTACCCATCACACTGGTGATAACATTGTTTTCCAGCCTCATCGTCGCATTGGTGATAAATCCTGCCTTATGCGCCTATTTTATCAAGGTACCAGGAAATGGTCAGACCAAAGGAATTAATGCTGATGAAATCAGAAATGCTGGTGAAAACCCCATTGAAATCAAAGGACTTTTACTGAAAGGGTATTATCGGTTAATGCGTGGCGCGTTGAATCATCAGCTCGTCGTCATTGGCATGGCTTTTACGATCCTGTTTATTTTATTTCAAATCTGGATGTTCTATGTGGGGGCTGAAAAATCAATTGAATTTTTTCCGGCAATTGATCCCAAAGATGCTTATGTAAATGTTGAAATGCCTGAAGGCGCCGATTTGGAATACATTGATCGTATCATGAAAAAAATTGAAATTGCAGTCACAGGCTATGCCGGTGACACCAATAATCCTAAGAAATTCAATGTTGAAGATTATAAAAACGCATATTCACTGCATCCACATGCAAAATCAAGGGGGGGAACGTTTATGGGGCCCAGTGATTTGCCAAATGTAGAACATATCTATGTTAAAGCTGTAGAGACCACTGGGTCAAGTATATTTGAAAACAATTCACCCAACCATATTGGTGTTCAATTTTTAGATTTTGAAGATCGCTTAACCCCATCAGTGGCAGATTTAGACAAAATTCGTCATCGCGTAAAATTCATCCCCGGCGCGCAAATAACTGTTCAAGAAGCACAAGAGGGCCCCCCGACTGGTGCACCAATCAATATTGAAATTTCTGGTGATGATTTTCAAACGCTGGGTAGAATATCACGCCAGATAAGAGAAATTTTGCAAAATGTTCCCCATATCATGGATATTCAAGATAATTACACTGAGGGAATCCCATCTATCCAGATATCCATCGACCGACAAAAGGCAGCATTGTTCGATTTGTCTACAAACTGGATTGGTCACACATTAAAAACAGCATTCAATGGATTGGATGTGTCTACCTTTCGTGAACATGATGAAGACTATGATATCACTGTGACATTTGGTGAAAATGACCGACAAAAAGCAGTTGTTTTAAAAAAGCTAATGATTTTGTCTCCTGCAGGTCAAATGGTACCGCTGACAACCCTCGCCGATATTAAATATGCAGGCAGTATTGGTGATATTGTACGAATTAATCATGAACGTGTGGTCACAGTCAAAGCGAATGTTGATGAAACAAAAATTCCAGGTCCAGTGGCACGTCAGCAAGCTGAAGAACGATTAAAATCTTTTGCATTGCCATCAGGCTATAAACTAAAGTTTACAGGTGAGTTTGAAGATCAAAAGGAATCCGAACAATTTCTAAGCCGCGCATTTGTCATTGCATTATTTTTAATTTTTTTAATACTGGTAACATTGTTTAATTCTGTTACTCAACCTTTGATTATCATGACCTCAGTGATTTTGTCTTTAGGCGGGGCTTTTTTAGGATTGACAGTAATCCAATCACCATTTGGTATTATTATGTCTGGTGTGGGTGTGATTTCTCTCGCCGGTGTGGTTGTCAACAATGCCATAGTGCTCATTGATTACACCAATAAACTCGTGGACCGCGGGATTACTGTTTCAGAGGCAGTCATCTCAGCAGGAGCGACAAGACTTCGACCGGTTCTGTTAACCGCCATTACAACTGTTCTCGGACTACTGCCCATGGTGACAGGTATTTCTTATGATTTTCATCGAATGGCCATGTCTTACTCCAGTGATGCCACTCAGTGGTGGCAATCTATGTCAATTGTGGTTATTTTTGGCTTACTGGTTGCCACATTTTTAACCCTGGTCGTTGTGCCAGTATTGTATTTGTTATTTCATTCAATAAATACTGGAGGACAGAAATTAATTGACACTATTCGCCGCTGGTATTGGTGGCCTGTGACTAAATTATAAATTAGGGACGCCCTTAACTTATTAACTTAAATACGTGGATAAGTTAAGAGCCTACTTCACTTCTAAAGTTAATAAGTTAAGGGCGTCCCCAATCTCGCTATCTCGAAATCAAATGAAACAAAACACTTTTCAATTTAATATAATGGAATTTTCAGGTTCGTTGGGTGACTTGGGAACTCTCATTCCATTATCCTTAGGATTGATTATGATGTGTGGCTTAAGCACATCAACTGTTTTCGTTATGATTGGGCTGTTCTATGTAATAACAGGTCTTTTTTTTAAATTACCGCTTCCTGTTCAGCCATTGAAAGTGGTCGCAGCCATTTCCCTTGCAAATCCTTCACAAGTAACACCCGAAATTATTGCAGGCGCAGGATTGGCCTTTGGTATCATTCTATTATTTTTAGGAACAACAGGAATGATTGATCCTATTGCGAAACTGTTTAAGAAGTCTGTTATCAGAGGTATTCAATTGGGACTTGGGTTGATCCTGATACAAAAAGGGCTTTCGTTTATAATGAATCCAGCGCTTTTTAACTGGCAAACGACATCAATACTTTTTCTCGATCGTATTCCTGTAAATTTGACAGTCAGCATCATCATGATTGCGATGACCTTATTCTTTTTTAATTCCAGACGCGTCCCTGCCGCACTGATTATTGTTAGTATGGGAATCATTCTAGGACTTATGTTTGGTGGTCTAAAAAACGTATCTCTTGAAGTGGGATCAACGGGTCTATCATATGTCTTGCCCGATTATCAGAATATAATAACAGCTCTTTTCCTACTTGTGATTCCTCAAATACCTTTAACAATCGGAAATGCAGTTATCGGCACATCAGATACATGTGTTTCTCTTTTTGGAACAAATGAAAAAACAAAAAAAGTCACATACAGATCACTGGCAAATAGCATGGGAATAACAAATATTTTTGTCGGCCTTTTTGCTGGAATGCCCATGTGTCATGGTGCAGGTGGTCTTGCCGCTCATTATCGGTTTGGGGCAAGAACCGGTGGATCTAATATAATGATTGGATCTATATTTATCATCTCCGGTTTATTCTTTGGAAAATTAAGTTTTGCACTTCTAAACTGTCTTCCCAATGCTGTATTTGGCACCCTTTTGTTATTTGCTGGTCTTGAGCTGGCGGTTTTAATACGTGACTTGAATGATAAAAATGATGTCTTTGTTGCAATGCTCATTGCAGGAATCGCGATCAGAACAAATAATATGGGCGTTGCTTTTATTTCTGGAATGCTTGTAGAACGACTGATTCAATGGATAAAAATAGAGCTATGAAACGATACGATGAAATAAGGCACGCGGAAAAAAATAATTGGCCAAAAAGG
>Ga0272440_1003679_pt1 | contig 11338 bp, 8 predicted proteins | sample SSMMMBAug17_FD_192440 | JGI IMG/M metagenome (GOLD analysis project Ga0272440, IMG submission 192440) | Marine sediment archaeal communities from Little Sippewissett salt marsh, Falmouth, MA, United States - SSM-MMB-Aug17 | ecosystem: Environmental > Aquatic > Marine > Wetlands > Sediment ... | reverse complement strand
CCCCAGCTGGAATAAATTGCTGTTGTGGATCCAAATTAGCTTTACCATCTTGAATCCAAGATTCATATGTACTTTTCACTAAATATGAAATTTTATTTTCATCGCTTATTTTCTCATCAATCACATCTAGACTGCTCACCCACGGTAATAACAAAGTTTCTAATTTAGCAACAGCAGCATTATTTTTATCAAACCCTTCTGGTTCAACTTTTGGCCATAGTGGATAACTAGAACTAAAAGTAAAAAAACCAGCAGAAAATTGCGCTCTACCAGCAGAAGAATCTAAAACTAAATTTTTATTAACTCTTACACCATAATTTTCCAAAAAATTATGTAAATTACTAATATTCTCAGAAGGAATCAAACCATCAGCTACATCTATTCCATCTAATAAAACTAAAAGAGACTTTCCAGAAATTAGAAAATTATCAATCTTTTTCATCTGCTCTTCTGAAAATTCTTCTTTTGGCCCTAAAATAATTAAAGTATTTATATCACTTGCGATTTCACTATCTTCAGAAGATAAATCAACACTTTGCACATCATACAATCTTTTCAACTCTTGATATGCTACTCCAATTTCTTTATCAATATTGAGTGTCTTATTACTAGTTAATATTCCAACCACTGGCATATCTTCTGTAGCAACTTTTTTAATTGCCATTGTCAATTGATATTCTAAATTATTGGTATATTCTACAACTGGCAAAACCTCACTTCGATCACCATGTTGTATAGAAATACCTAAAAATCCTTTGACTAACTGTTTTTTATCTTTCTCAATAATATTAAACTGAATAATCGGAATTCCCATCATCGCCAGCTCCCTATCTGGATTTTCTAAACTATCAGGATCTACAAATTCATAACGAACATTACCATTAGAATAAACATTATATTCCTCCAAAATATCCTCCACATCCTGCGGTAAATTTGTTAATTCACTTGGTAAATATTTTGAAAAATATACTTTGATATTAACAATATCATCTAATTCTTTTAAAGATTTCTTAGAAGCTTCCGATATTGTATAATCCTTATTCTCTGTTAAATCTAAACGTAAGAAAAATTGATAAGAAAAAAAATTAATTACAATAACAATGCCAACCACTATAAAGATCGACATTCCTAAATCAGCTTTCTGTAAAATATTTTTTAGTTTCTTCATAATAATAAAAATTAATAATAACGATTTTAAACATTTATCTCCATTGTCTTCTTTCTATAACTCTCACATTGAGCCATAAAAATAAAAAAATAAAAGATAAATAATAAATAATATCTTTTGTATCAACCACCCCTTTGGCGATATTGTAAAAATGACTACCAATTCCAAAAAATTTCATAATAGGCAGCAAAAATTGAGGGGCTTTTTTTAAAACAAAATCAGCACCTAAAATAAAACCGATAAAACAAAAAACAACTCCCAAAACAAAAGCCACAATCTGATTACGCGTCAAACTAGAAATAAAAAGACCTAAAGCCAAATAAGACCCACCTAAAAATAAAGACCCTAAATAAGAAGCAAAAACAACACCCATGTCCATATCTCCTAAAAAAGAGATACTAATTGGTAAAGTAATACTTAAAAGAAGACTAATAAATAAAAAAACTAAACTACCGAAAAATTTACCCAAAACTATTTGCCAATCAGTAACTGGTAATGTTAATAAAAGCTCAGCTGTTCCACTTTTCTTTTCCTCAGCCCAGAGCCTCATAGTCATAGCAGGAGCAAGAAAAAGAAAAATCCAAGGCAAAAAAGAAAAATAACTTCTCATTTCCGCCTGACCAGAAACAAAAAAATAATTCAAAAACATCCAATTACTAATTATTAAAAAAACTGCAATAAAAATGTATGCAATAGGAGAATTAAAATAAGCTAATAATTCTTTTTTAAATAAAATATAAATCTTATTCGATCCATGTAAAAAATTACTTGAAAGATTATTTTTTTTTGTCATATTTTTAATTATTCTAAATTTTTATAATTATTATTTTTCCTTAGTTAATTCTTTGAAAACATCTTCCAAGGTAACTTCCTTTTTAGTAAACTCTAAAATATTCCAACCAGAATTAACAACCAAAATAGATAAATATTCACGCAAATCCACACCTTCTTTCGATTCAATCTCATATCCATAAATATTACTCTTTTCTTTATCCTTAACCTTAACATTCTCTATATTCTCTACCTCTGAAAACTTTTTCAAAACCATTTCTTTATCTCCTTTAATTTTAACATAAATAATTTCTCTCCTATCTAGCTTATCAGCCAACTCTTTTGGAGTCCCTTCTCCGACAATTTTTCCATCATTAATAATAATCACTCTATCACAAGTTGCTTGTACTTCACTCAAAATATGAGTAGAAAAAATAACCGTTTTTTCTTTACCAATCTTTTTAATAAGACTTCTAATTTCTGATATTTGATTAGGATCAAGGCCTGTTGTTGGTTCATCTAAAATTAAAATATCAGGATTATGGATTATTGATTGAGCCAATCCAACTCTTTGCCTATAACCCTTTGATAATTCATCTATTGGTTTTTTAATAACTTTATTCAAACCACACAAATCTATTGTTTCTCTAAGCCTTTTTTTAATTTGCGTTTTCTTTACTCCTCTAATCTCAGCAACAAACTTTAAATATTCATAAACTAGAAAATCATCATAAAGAGGGACAATTTCAGGTAAATAACCAATCTTTTCTCTTATTTTTAATGAATCTTTTTTTGCATCAAGACCATCAATTTTAACATTACCAGAACTAGGAAACCAAAAACTAGTAATTATCTTCATTGTAGTTGATTTACCAGCTCCATTTGGTCCAAGAAATCCTAAAACTTCCCCCTTTTTAACTTCAAAATTTATATTATCAAGAGCAATATTATCACCAAATTTTTTAGTAATATTTTTTATTCTAATCATATATTTTTAATTATTAAAATTTATCTAAAATAACATATTTAGTTAATATATCATTTCCTCTCTGAATCCTTAAAACAATCTCATCACCTGGTTTAAATCTCTGAATTACTGATGATAAATTATTTTTCTCATTGATTTCAATATTATTAATTTTAAAAATAATATCACCATCTTTAAGACCAGCTTTAAAAGCAGGAGTATCTTTAAGAACAGCTTTCTTGTCTTTACTGCCAACAACTATTAAAGCTCCGCTATCTCTGGATAATTTTTTTTCTAAAAACATCTGAGGATCGATCATCACAAAATGAATCCCCAATTTAGGTCTAATAATTTCACCATACTCTAAAACACTATCTATAGACTGTTTAGCATCATTAATTGGAATAGCAAAGCCTATCGAAGTCCCCGACTGATCAATGGCAGCATTGATGCCCACCACTTCACCAGATAAATTGATCAAAGGACCTCCAGAATTACCAACATTAATCTCAGCATCAACTTGTAGAACATTTGTTAATACTTCTCTCTGATTACTATTTTTATTTTTCGCTACCAAAGTTCTAAAAAGACCTGAAACAATCCCTTTTGTAACTGTATTTTGATAACGACCCAAAGCATTACCAATAGCAATGACTGAACTACCTTGTTCCAACTCATCGCTATTGCCCAATTCAACATAAGTTAAATTCTCACCATCAACTTTTAAAACAGCTAAATCATTAATTGGATCAGAATCAATAAACTCTGCTTCCTTTATAGAACCATCTGAAAATACAATTTTATAAAAAATCTTATTATCTGTATTTTCCTTAAAAACTAAATGCTTATTAGTAAGAATATAACCATTAGAAGAAATCAAAAAACCAGTTCCCGATCCTAAATTTTTTACTTCCCTTTCCAATTTTTCTTCTTTAAAAATTTTATCATTAACTTTTCTATTAATTATTATTTTGTTAATAACTTCCTCATTAACAATAATATTAACAACAGCATTGATATTTTTTTTAATAGCTAATATAGATGCATCTTGTTCATCAAAATCATATCTAGAAGCTATAATATCCTTATTACTAATCAAACCTCCGGAATAAAATAAAAAAAATAACATAACAAGAAAGAATAAATTATCTTTAATCCTTTTTCGAATTGAAATCATATGTTTAAAAATTAATTTATATATCCAAATCCTTAATCATTTTTTTTTGTTTACGAGAAAGATTTTCAGGAATCTTCACTATAACCCTTATTAAATGATCACCTCTTCCAACTCCTTTCAACTTAGGAATTCCTTTAGCACGTAATCTAAAAATTATACCACTCTGAGTACCTTCAGGAATTTTTAAATTTAAATCTCCATCTACAGTATTAATCCTAATTTTATCACCTAATACCGCTTGTTTAAAGTTTATTTCTAATTGAGTTTCTATATCATACCCATTACGTTTAAATTCTGGGTGAGAATTAATTTCTATTCTGATGTATAAATCACCACTAGATCTTGCTTTATTTCCACAATTACCATATCCACTCAATCTAATTGTTTCCTGATTATCAATCCCAGCTGGAACTTTTATTTTAATCTTTGAATTTTCTTTGTTTATTCCCTGACCATGACATTTAGAACATTTTTTAGTATAAATTTTTCCCTCTCCGCCACAATCAGAACAAATAACTTCTGTTTGAATATTTCCCAATATAGTCCTTCTAGCCTTCACAACTTTACCACGACCATTGCAAGTTTTACAGTCATTTATTTTTGCCCCTGGCTCCGAACCATTACCATTACAATGATCACACTTTACAAATCTATTTAAACTAATTTCTTTTTCTATCCCAAAAACTGCTTCTAAAAAATCTATCTTTAATGAAGTTTGCAAATCACTTCCTCTGCTAACCCCACCATTTGCAGAACGAGATCCACCGAAACCAAACATATCACCAATTCCAGAAAAAATATCACCCAAATCATCAAATTCAAAAGAACTTCCTCCTTGAGAAAAATCAAACCCTCCAAACCCACCACCTTGAGCACCTGAAAAACCAGAAGAGCCAAATTGATCATATTGAGCCTTCTTTTGATCATTGCTCAATACCTGATAAGCCTCGTTTATTTCTTTAAATTTTGCTTCATCACCACCTTTTTTATCAGGATGATACTTATGAGCTTGTTGTCTAAAAGCTTTTTTTATTTCTTCTGAACTTGCATCTCTAGAAACTCCTAATATACTATAATAATCCTTTGACATAAATCATTTACTTTTTTAAAAATATCACTAAATTAAAAAACGATTAATATATTAATATTAAAAAAAATTAGCACTCAAGTCAATAGAGTGCTAATTTTTTTTCTATACTTTGAAAAATATTTAAAAGCTTATTCTTTTCACTATCAGAAAAATTGTTCAAAACAAATCTATCAGTCGATATCTTATTCCTATTTTCATTAGAAATCCCTATTCGAACTCTAGTAAATTTTTTTGTATCTAGATAATCAATAATAGATTTCACACCATTATGTCCTGCGCTACCAGAATTATAAGAAATTTTAAAATTACCAAAATCTAAATCTAACTCATCATGTATAACTATCAAATTATCTTGAAAATCCAAAACATCAGCTAAAAAATTATAATAATCAAAAATCTTTTTAATAGAGAAACCAGAATTATTCATAAAAGCCTGAGGTTTTACAAAAAAATAATCCAAATCTTTTATAATTTCAGAATTGAACTTTTTATCAAATTTAAACTTTAGATTATTTTTCTTAACAAAATAATCTAAAAATAAAAAACCAATATTATGCCTATTATTTTTATATATATCACCGGGATTACCTAAACCAACTATCAATTTCATCTTAAAAAAACAAAAAACCCTAATTAATACAAATTAGAGTTTTTCCATTATTTACAAAGAATAATAACATTTTTTGAAAAAATAAATACTATCTATTTTAAATCTTTCGTCCTTATATTTAACTCATCTCTCTCTCCTTTTGAAATTAAATATATATTATCATTATCTGCTCTCTTAATAAAAAACAATTCCCCACTTTCATCTGCATCACCAATAGTTATAGTGCTGTCAATATTATCACCAATAACTTGAATTATAATAAGATTTTTATCAAGTCCTGTATTCTCAAATTTCTGTTCTGGAATTTTAATAGCTGATAAATCAGTAAGAATATCTAAGATAGATTCAATCTTTTCTTTTTTAACTTTTAAATTATTTAAAGAAGCAATTTTCCAAGTAAATTCAGTTGAACTACCATTTTCTATAACCTCTTTTTCAACAAAAAATTCTTCCTCAGGATATTGAAATCTCATTTTTTCTATATTCTCTTTCTCCATATTTAAAATAGTAGGATCACGCCATTCTGCTCTGCTAACTACATTTTTTAATCTGGTATCAAAAATATAAGTTTCGTTGATATCATCTTGACTTATATAAGTACCACTATAATTATATATTAATTTACCAACTACGAAACTAACAGATTCTTTGTTATTTTCATAAATTTTCAAACCAATTCCACTTTTACTATCAGTATTAAAATCAACTTTTTTTTCTTTGTTATTGCTAATTAACTCAATTTCTTTATCATTAATAATATTTTCAAATTCACTTAACAATTCATCCTTTACTTTTTCCTCCACATAAAATTTACCCTGATCACCAACTCTCCAATTTCCATTTTCCTCTTTAGTTAAGCTAATAAACTTTTTTTCTTCATCTATTTCTGCATTACGAATAATATCTATTTTGTCAATTTCTTTAATATCTAACTCTGAAAGAAAATTATAATTTTTTTTAACTTTTTTTTGATAATTTTTAAATGGTCCCTGATAAATATAAGTAATCGAAATTAAAAAAATAAAAAATAATCCTAAAATAATATTTTTTTTGCTCATATTCTTTATTAAATTTTATTTATAGCTTAAAAAAAATCTTACTATTAATAAAATTTACTTATTTAAATTTTTTTTAATTATATCAATTAAATCATCTCTGTTTTGAAGCCCTTCTAAGCGTAAAAATTCTTTTCCAGAATTATCAAAAAATAAAAAACTAGGAACCGTTGTAATATTAAATTTTTCAATTCCTAAATCACTATCTATATCAAAATATTTTGACTCAAAACCTTCTATCTCCTTCTCAATATCTTCCCATATAGGTCTCATCACCAAACAATCTTGACACCAAACAGCTCCAAATTTAAACACTTTCATAAAACCTTTTTAAATTAACTATTTTTTTTATAACCAGTACCAGCTGGAATCAAACGACCAATAATAACATTTTCCTTCAATCCCTTTAAATAATCAATTTTTCCTGAAATTGCAGCATTGATAAGGACACTAGCCGTTTCTTGAAAAGAAGCTGCTGACAAAAAACTATCTGTTGTTAATGATGCCTTAGTAATTCCAAGTAATAAACGTTCTGTTTTAGCCTTTTTATCTACATTTTTATTAGCTCGATACAAAATATCTTCTTCAACAGTCTCTCCAGATAATAAATTAGTGTCTCCTTCATCTAAAATCAAATGCCTTGAAAACATTTGCCGGACTATTATCTCTACATGCTTTGAATTTAAAGGCTGCCCTTGAGAAGAATATACATATTGAATTTCTTTAATAATATATTTTTGAGATTCTAACTTACCATTTAATTTATATAATTCTCTGATGCTAACACTACCTTCTGTTAATTGTTTTCCTTTTTCCACTTTGTCACCATCTTTAACAAAAAGGCCAGTCCCTTTAGGAATAATAAATTCCTTTACTTTTTCAGTATTATAAATTATCTTTACATATTTATCTTTCACTTTTACAACACCATTTTCTGAAGCTATAACTTTTTTACCGCTCAAAGAAAATAAAACATCACCTTTGTTTACTTCTTCATCATTTTTGATATTCAACTTTATATCCTTTTCTTTTACTTTCTCACCTTCTAATTTTATTTTAGTAACTAATTCAGAAAATAAATATTTAACAGAATTCTGTCCTTGATAATAAAGCTTCAATAATTGATTACTAGAATCATTAACTATTATTTTTTTTCCGCTAGCATCTTCAATAGTTTTTTCAATATTTTCAATCTTAATTCTACCATCTTCGTCAGCTAAAACAGCTTTCTTTTTAGGAGTTCTATTTTCAAAAATTTCTTCTACTCTTGGCAATCCTTGAGTAATATCATCCTGACCAGCAACACCTCCTGTGTGAAATGTTCTCATGGTTAATTGAGTTCCGGGTTCACCAATAGACTGAGCAGCAATAATTCCAACAGCTGTTCCTAATTTAACTAGCTTATTATAAGCCAAATCATAACCATAACACTTAGCACAAACTCCCCTTGATAACGCACAATTTAAAACAGATCTTATGTTGGCCTCAACAATATTTTCTTTACTAATAATATCAATCTTATCCTCAGTTAGAAGTTCACCTTTAGAAAACAAAACCTTCCCTTTTGAATTCTTCAAATCTTCTGCCAAATATCTTCCTGTAATAGTTTTTAAAAAATCCTCTCCGGTAACTTCTATTTCCTCTTTACTTACTAAAAAACCATCTGAAGTACCACAATCTTCACTAGTTACAATAACATCTTGAGCCACATCAACTAATCTTCTTGTTAAATAACCTGCATTAGCCGTCCTTAGTGCTGTATCAGAAAGTCCTTTTCTTACACCATGAGTAGAAATAAAATACTCCAACACGCCAAATCCTTTCTTAAAGTTACCCCTAATTGGAAGTTCTATAATTGCACCAGAAGGAGAAGTAACCAACCCTTTCATGCCTAAAATCTGTACATTCTGAGCCCAAGAACCTCTCGCGCCCGAATCAATCATAGAATATATAGGTCCATTTGCAGGTAATCCCTTTTTACATATTTCCCCTATTTTTTCTTTTGTATTAGTCCACAATTCAATAACTTTAGAATATCTTTCATTTTCAGTTAATAATCCTTCATTAAACTGTTCTTGAATAATTTCAACTTTCTTATTAGCATTATCTATTAATATGTTATTATCTTCTAAATCTGGCAAATCATTAATACTCCAAGACAAACCTGATCGAGTTATGAATTTAAAACTACAATTTTTTAATTCATCAACTAATTTACATGTCATTTCCTCTCCATAAAAAAATAAACAATCTTTAATTAAAGATTTTAATTTATTTTTTCCAACAACATCATTAATAAATTTTAACTTTTCCGGTAATATTTCATTAAAGATAGCTCTGCCAACAGTTGTCCTTATCCTTTCATTTTTAGATATCTTTAAAATAATCTCCTGATGTAATTTTAAATTACCACTTTCATAAACAAAAATTGCCTCTTTAGAAGAACTAAAAGCTCTTAATTCTTCATCTTTAATATCTTTTTTAATAACATTAGTAATATAATAAGCACCCCAGACAATATCCTGTCCAGGAGCTACAACAGGTTCACCAATAGCTGGTTTTAACAAATTATGACTGGCTAACATAAGTTCTTCTGCCTCTTTTTTGGCCTCTTTAGTCAAAGGAACATGAACCGCCATTTGGTCTCCATCAAAATCGGCATTAAATGCTGTACAAACCAAAGGATGAATCTGAATAGCTTTTCCCTCAATTAAAATAGGTCTAAAAGCTTGAATTCCTAAACGATGTAATGTAGGAGCTCTATTTAATAAAACATATGATTTATTAACAATTTTTTCCAATATCTCCCAAACTACATCATCACCTGTATCTATAAATCGAGAAGCACTACGCACATTATATACTATTTCTCTTTTAATTAATTCACTAATAACAAAAGGCTTAAATAATTCAAGAGCCATGATTTTTGGCAAACCACATTGCTGTAAATTAAGTTTTGGATTTACAACAATAACACTTCTACCTGAATAATCAGTTCTTTTACCTAATAAATTTTGACGAAATCTTCCTTGCTTTCCCTTAAGAGAATCGGCTAAAGATTTTAATTGTCTCTTTTGACCTGTTGAAGCTGTAACAGTTTTACTATTTCTAGCTGAATTATCCAATAACGCATCAACAGCCTCTTGAAGCATTCTTTTCTCATTGCGACAAATCACCTCAGGAGCCCTAAGCTCATTTAACTGTTTTAAACGATTATTTCTATTAATAACTCGTCTATATAAATCATTCAAATCAGATGCCGCATAACGTCCACCATCAAGAGCCACCATTGGCCTTAAATCAGGAGGAATAACTGGAATTACATCTAAAATCATCCATTCTGGTTTAATCTTATTTACCTGAAAACTCTTTAATATTTTTAATCTTTTATTGATTTTATCTTTTTTAGAAGGAATAGCATCTACAAAATCTTGTTCTAATTTTTCAATTGTTTTTTGTAAATCAATTCTCTCTAATAACTTTTTAATAGCTTCAGCACCAATGGAAACTTCAAAAATATGTGCATATTTATAACTAAGATCTTGATATACACCCTCGGAAATAATTTCTAAAGGTCGCAAATCCTTTAAATCTTTTTTTGATTGATCAAATATTTCTTTTAATTTTAATTGCTTTTTATCTTTTATCTCCTCTAATCTTTTTAATTTTTGATCATCATCCAAAACATCACCCCTGACATCATTCTTGATTTGATTATTAAAATCATCATTAATACTCTTCTTCTTACTTTCATATTCTTGAGTAATCTGCTCTAACGTAGCTTTTCTCAAATCTTCATTAACATCAACAATTATAAAATTAGCAAAATATATTACTTTTTCTAAAGCTTGCATTGATAAATCCAATATAACACCTATTTTAGAAGACAAACCTCGAACGAACCAAATATGAGAACATGAAGATTCCAATTTAATATGCCCCATCCTTTCTCTTCGTACAATAGATCTGGTAACCTCAACTCCACATTTATCACAAATAATACCTTTATAACGAATCTTTTTATATTTACCACAATAACACTCCCAATCTTTAGAAGGACCAAAAATTTTCTCACAAAATAAACCATCCTTTTCTGGCTTCTGAGTACGATAATTAATAGTCTCTGGTCTTACTACTTCACCATGAGACCATGACAAAATTTCTCCTGATGATGCTAATTTCAAACGAATAGCATCAAAATCAGTAGTTCTTATTGGATTAAGCATAAATATTATTTAAATTTGAATTACACTACAATCTAAAAAATTTTTTAAATAAAAGCATTATTTATTCCTCAATAAATTCACCTCCTAACTTGTCTTTATTTTTTTCCTGTTGATTATCAATCTGATCATCTTGTAATAGTTCAACACCTAAACAAAGACCATTAATTTCCTTATTTAAAACATTAAAAGACTCCGGAACATTTTGTTTAACTATCTCTTCTCCCTTAATTATTGATTCATAAGCTTTTGATCTACCTGACATGTCATCTGATTT
>Ga0272440_1003678_pt1 | contig 11338 bp, 9 predicted proteins | sample SSMMMBAug17_FD_192440 | JGI IMG/M metagenome (GOLD analysis project Ga0272440, IMG submission 192440) | Marine sediment archaeal communities from Little Sippewissett salt marsh, Falmouth, MA, United States - SSM-MMB-Aug17 | ecosystem: Environmental > Aquatic > Marine > Wetlands > Sediment ... | reverse complement strand
AAATACCGTCTGGTACCTTTTGGAGAATACGTGCCCTTGCAAAAAGTATTTTATTTTTTGAAAAAATTAGCTGAAGGAGATAAGAATTTCAGTCCAGGAGATTCTCCTAAACCTGTTAAGTGGCATGAATACAACATTGCAGTACAAATTTGTTATGAGGTTATATTTCCAAACCTGTGTAGAAGAATAGTAAAACAAAATTCAAGTTTAATAGTTAATGTAACTAATGATGCATGGTTTGGCAAAACAAGTGGTCCCTACCAACATTTTTCCATGTCTGTCTTTAGAGCAATTGAAAATAAAAGAGCTTTAATAAGGTCTGCAAATACAGGTGTTAGTGGTTTAATAGACCCGGTAGGACGTATTTTATACGCAAGTCCTATTTATGAAGACATTGCAAAAACTTTTAAAGCGCCATTAATTAACAGTCAGAGTTTTTACACTCGTTTTGGTGATTTATTTTCTTTTCTTTGTATTTTTATAACAGTTGTTTTAGTGCTACCTAAATTCTTCCATATTATTCTGTGTAAAGCTTAAAGTATTCATATTTATAATCTGAAATATTTCTGTCAGATTCAGAAAATTTAACGCCAATTAAAATAATATCTTTGCTTTTATTGAGGTAGCTTTCAGCATATCTGTTTGTCTTTATTTGTTTTATTCCTGACTCTGCACTTTTCATTTTAAATTCAAAAATATAAACTGTATCGGGTGTTTCCATCACTGTATCAATCCTACCCAGGTTGGTTGATATTTCTGAATGGGTGTTATTATTTATGGTTTTTAAAATCGTATAAACGTGTGAATGATAGACTTTTTCTTTGTTTTCTAAAATCTGATATGGGATAGATGCAATGATATTTTTGATATGAGTCATCATTTTCTCTATATTGCGTTCACAAATGGCCTGATAAAGTGTATCCAAATGTTTTAGATTGTTTGAAGAGAATTGTTCAAATAGATGTTGATAAAATGACATGCGGACTTCCATATTTGGAATTCTGACCTTAAGTGAATTCATTTGAATGTCATAAATTGATAAATAACCGGATTGAAACAAAAAGGGCATGAGGTTTATATTACCAATACCATATTTTTCCATGTCAGTATTAAGCATTTGATGTGATTCAAAGCTTCGAAGTGATAGATTTCCTGCTTTGAGCTCATTGATGACATCTATCAAAAATGAAGGTGTTGCTGAACTGAACCAATAATTATTGAATTCGCAATTCTTAAACAGGTGAGAAATGGAAAAAGGTGCATAAACAAATTGCTTTCCATCCCATGAATATCCATCATACCATTCCTTTATTTGAGTCTTTATCTCTGCCGATGTTTTTTCCAATTTTTCTGCCAACAGGTTGATATAGTCTTTAAAATAATAGTCAATCTCTTGTTGGGTAAAACCAGCAATTGTTGAATAATCTTTGTGTAGGGTTAGATCATCAAGGTTATTTAGGTCAGAAAAAATAGAGACCTGAGAAAATTTTGATACGCCTGTAATAAACAGAAATTTAAGATTTTCAGTCAAATCTTTGAGTGGTGAAAATAAATCCTTTAGAATATCAAGTACCCTTTCCCGTGTATCTGGTTCTTTAATATAACGAAGCAATGGCTTGTCATATTCATCAATCAGAAGAACTACAGGACTGTTTGTTTTTTCGGAAAAATCTTCAATCATTGAGCCTAAATAAGGACCATCAGGAATTGGTATCTGGTGCTTTTTGGCAAGCCTTCCCAAATATTTTGTTAAGGCATAGTATAATGACATATGGGGTTCTAAAGATTTATCATATTCTAATTTTGTAAAAGTTAAATGTATGACTGGATAAGGCTTGAAATCATATTTATCGTAAATGTAAAGCCCCTTGAACAGCTTCTTGTTGCCTGAAAACATTTCTATCATCATATTGATCAACAAAGATTTTCCAAATCTTCTTGGTCGGGATAGAAAGCATTGTGTCATATCATTTTCCAGCAGTTGATATATAAACCTGGTTTTATCAACGTATATATAATTATTTGAACGAAATTTTGAGAAATTATGGGTATTGGTAAGGATTTGTTTGGGGTGTTTGGTATCACTCTCAATTGCAGTTATTTTATTAATAAGGTTGGATATTTTTTTTAAAATACTGTGCATTGTTTACCTTTATTTTGTCAATTTCAAAAAGTATAATATTAAAATGTAATTTAAATGAGATCTTTAAATGAGGTCGGAACAAAAATAATTTTAGGTCTTTAAATGTAATTTTTATAATTTTCGTATTTTGATTTTGCGTTAATAGTAGTTAAATCAATAAGATTTGTCAAGACGAATGGGTAAGGATTAACATACATAAGATTGATAGCTTCATGAATAATGAATTTTATGTATTAGTGAATATTTTATCTAAAAAAGCTTTCAAACATTCTCAAGGGAAAACAATTCATTTCATAAGTTTTTCGGAAATCACCTTATCATTGAAATTAGCTGAAATTTTTTAATAGTAGTGTTTGATAATAGCCCCTATGTATGCTATTTTTCTTGATACATTACATGAACGATAGGCCAATTTTATTTATTCTTGGTCCTACACCACATCCAAAAACAACCAGGAGATAGTTATGAGAAGGTTTCATTCTTATGGACCGGTGTACAAAGCAGATCACTTTTGCGTTGAACGAAAGGAACTTATACAGCAATGTACAAGTCTATTGCTTGGTAACCAGAATAAAGCGGGCCAATATTTTACTATCTGGGCCCCAAGACAGACTGGCAAAACCTGGATTATTCGCCAAAGTTCTCAACAAATTAAGAAATTATATAAAGATTCATTCATTGTTGTTGATATTTCCATGCAGGGTTATGGCTTGACTAAAAAAGATGATCCTGAGTCCATTTTTTTCGAATATTTTATAAAGGAGTTCAGCAAACCACTTGATTTAAATATAAAAAATATCAATTCATGGACAAAATGGAGTGAAATATTTGAAAAGTCCTCAAATATTTTAAAAAAGCCATTGATTTTATTTATTGACGAATTTGATAAACTTCCATCAGATATTATTGATCAGGTTGTATCTATCTTTCGGCATATGTATTTAAGCAGAGATTCATATATGCTTCATGGCCTGGCCTTAGTTGGAGTTCGGGCAGTTTTAGGAGTGGATAGTAAAAAGGGTTCTCCATTTAATGTACAACGCTCAATCCACATACCCAATTTAATCCTTGAAGAAGTTCGTCAAATGTTTAATGAGTATCAGAAAGAAAGTAATCAAAAAATTGCCCCTCAGGTGGTTGATACACTCTATGAAAAAACCAATGGACAGCCAGGTCTTGTGGGCTGGTTTGGCGAATTGTTAACAGAAAAATATAATACTGCGCCTGACAAAATAATAGACATGAATTTATGGAATGAAGTCTACTCAAACGCCTGTGATATTGAGCATAACAATACTGTCCAAAATATGATTATAAAAGGAAAAAATGAGTATAAAGAATATGTTTTCAAGTTATATAATCAATCTGATATTCGCTTTACATTTAATACCGATTGGTGCAACTATATGTATATGCATGGGTTAATAACCTATGAAAAGATTCGGGATAAAAATAAATATAAAAATATTTGCCGATTTTCCTCACCATTTATTCAGGAACGATTATATAATGCACTGGTCATTGATATAGGTGACGCACAGGATGATCGAATCCTGGCCCTTGAACCACTTGATATTCTGGAAGATGTTTTTGTAGGTCCCTATTTAAACATTCCAGCATTACTTTTGAGATATAAAGACTATCTAAAACGACTGAAAGATTATGGAGAAAATCCCTGGGCTAACCAGCCCCGAAGGAAATCGGATTTTCATTTAACTGAAGCAGTTGGACACTTTCATTTGTATCACTGGTTGACAATGGCATTAAGCAAACGATGTACAATCAGCCCTGAATTTCCAACAGGTAATGGCAAGGTCGATTTACATTTATTGTGCAAAGGTAATAAAAAAGGGCTGATTGAGGTAAAAAGCTTTGTTAATGCTTATGAAGTAAAAGATGCAATTGTTCAGGCTGGCAAATATGCAAAAAAGACCGATCATAATTCTATTACCATTGCCATGTTTGCACCTTTTACTGATGAACATGTACTTGATCAACTGTCTGTAACTGAAAATATTAATAATATTATAGTATATGTCGTTGCTATTGGGCAGGGATAAGTATTGTTAATAAAATCATTGATGATCCAGACGAAATTGATAAGTATGAATGTTATGAACTTATTGAAGATTTATATTCTTCTTGCAAGAGTTCAAGTGACTATTCTGTTTTAAAAAAAATCCTTCTCAGCCTAAAACATGAATACCCTGAAATTTATAAAAAAGAACTTGGATATTTTTTAGAGAATCTCATTCAGCTGGCACTGGCTGAACAGAATTATTCTGAAGCAAACGATTTTATTCTTGAACTTGCAGACCATGAAGATGTGAACATGCATATTTTTTGCGATAAAATAGATCATTTGTCATATTACTGTGATCTAAATGTACTCTTAAACGTAATGTATAGAGGCTGGGTAAACGCCAAGAGTAAAGATGGTATTATGGATTTTGCAATAAACGATTATGCTAATCAGGCAGCAGAATTTGAAATATTTAGCTATATACAAGAAGCATCTTGTCCAGACCCTAAAAGTGATGTTTTACTAAAGAAACTTTCCACATTTATAGAACCTGATGCTGAACAACTAAAAACTTATATTTAACATATTACAGGTAATGTAAATCATGTTTGGTCTCAGGAAGATTTCAATTATAAATCCAAAAAAGTTAAGCTTGTTAAGAAAAAGAAAAAAGGAGAACCTCAAAAGAAACTAAAACGAGTATCATTAAATGAATTTTCACAAAATGTATACTTTTTATCCTGTGAATTTTTAGGATATCTTGTAAAAACAGAAGGTTTTTTGTTTCCTAAAGCGAGGTTAGCACAATTGGAAATAAAAAGATATCTTGTTTCTCGAGCTGAAGGAGATCTTGAAGGCAAAATGACTCTCCAAAAATCAAAGAAGAAAAAAAGTGTATCCTACTTTGAGCATATTTTGTGCCCGGATAAATCAACTACAGAAAGATTAATGATAAAGCTTATCTTTCAGTTTGATTGACTCTATTGTCTATTTTTTTTTCTTAAGGCTGGGAACCAACAATTTTTTCATTTCCTGGCAAGCTGTAGGAGTATTAACTATCATTATAAAATTATCTGTTTTATGTTTAAGGATTGTAGCATAGCCTATGTATAGAATAGGTTTATAATCATAGTTGATATAGTCTGTTAAGGGAAGATAATGAGTACATAGGTCAGAAGAGGTTAATGGAACAATTGTCCATTTTCCTTGAATCTTATATAAGGCTTCCATTATATGTCCTGATATTTCAAAAGAAATATCTGTTTCTTCTTTTATTTTATAATCTGTTTTAAAATTGGAAATTGCTTGTATGGTTTTCTCATTCAATAATCCGCTTTGAGGGCCAGGATCATAACCTAAATCAAATAAGCCTTTCTGAATTTTTTGCGTCAGCCTATAATTATTTTTTTTTGAACAGATTTTTTGGCCTTTTTTAGCATCCTGAATTTTTTTTTCATCAATAGCATTTTGAATTCTGGCCAGTAACTCCCATGAGACAAAACCATCCATCTTTTTTTTTCTTGAACTCTGGAATTCCTTGATAGCATTTTTAATTTCTTTGTGAAAGGTTCCATCAATTTTACCTTTATAGTACCCCAATTTAGTTAAGCCTGTCTGTATTTGACGTATTAGCATTTGTGATTCTAAAAGTTTATTACATATATCTGAATTATTTTTTTCTGATGTCTTAGTTTTTGATTTTGTGGCAAGAATTGATCTTAAAATTGTTGTTTTTGAATGGCTCTCAGCATTGTAAGACGATTTTTTTAAAAAATTAATATAATCTGTCGCAAACTTCAGAGAATCAATATTTTTATGAGCAGATCGATAATTATTCATTAAGTGTAAAGCTTTTTGAAAGGCTTTCTGACTTTCATCATATTTTCCTGAGTAAGCTAAAACTGTTCCTATGTTATTATAAAGTTCTGGTGTAGCAGGATACTTTTTTATTAATTTTTCAAAAATATCAATACTTTCAGGATATCTTTCAATATCTGTCAAAATAAGAGCTTTTATAAAAAGGCCATTACGATCATTTGGATTTTTTTTAAGATATTTTTCAATCTCTTTTATTGCTTTTTCAAACTGATGAGATTTTCGATAAGTTATTGCTGCATTTAAAGAAGAAGCATCTATTCTGTTAAATGGTATACTCAGGCATAATAATCCCCAAAAAAATATTAAGATATTTTTTTTCAATGTTTTTTACATCCAAAAACTTATATGATTCAAAATTTTTATGCAAAAAATTAAGTATTTGCAACTTTAAAAGATAAACTCAATTGAATTTATTCACATTATATGCCATGAAATGTTTTATCAAGCAGAATTTAATAACTTTTCTATTAAAATTTTTTTTGACGAACTGTATTTTGATATTCAACCATAAATATGATATAAACTAATTAAATTTTTGCAAAACAAAAATATTCAGAAACCACAATTTAATTAAAAAAATAGAGTCATCATGAATAAAATTGGAATTATTGCAGGTAATGGGCAATTTCCCATATTATTTTCAAAAGCTGCTCAAAAAAAAGGCTATGAAGTTTTTGCCACTGCACACATTGGTGAAACACGTGAAGATTTAGACAAATATGTAAAAGGCATCGAATGGATTCACGTTGGACAAATCGGAAAAATAATTAAGTTTTTTCAAGCAAATAAAGTAACACAAGCTGTAATGGTAGGTGCTATAACTAAAACACGTATGTTTAACATGAAACCAGACCTAAAAGCCTTAAAGCTGATCAGCAGTCTTCGTCACACTCGTGATGATAATCTACTCCGCTCTATAGCTGATTTCTTAGAAAAAGAGGGGATTAAAATTGAAGCATCCACCTTTCTGTTGCCTGAGCTACTGGCCACTGAAGGATGTTGGACTAAAAGAAAGCCCAAAAAAACAGAACGTTTGGATATTGAATTTGGGTGGGATTTAGCTCGTAAAATTGGTGAACTGGACATTGGTCAATGCCTTGTTGTACAGGGACGATCTGTTTTAGCTGTTGAAGCTATTGATGGAACAGATGCCACCATTCGTCGTGGAGGAGGTCTTGGAAGCGGTCAGGCTGTTGTTGTAAAAATTTGTAAACCAGATCAAGATCTAAGATTTGATCTTCCAGCTATTGGAATACAAACCATTGAAAGCATGCACGAATCAGGAGCTTCAACTCTCGTTGTTGAAGCAGAGAATTCTATTGTATTTGATCGTGAAGAAACAATTTTAAAAGCCAATAAATATGGCATAAGCATTATAGGAAAAAAATCATGAGTAATTTAAATGTTGGTGTTATTGGAACCGGATATTTGGGAAAATTCCATGTTGAAAAATATGCCCGAATGCCCCATGTAAATCTTGTCGGTATAGTCGATGTAAATCAGGAAGTAGCAGAAAAAATTGCTTCAAATTATGAAACAAAAGCATTTACAAAATATCAGGATTTGTTTGGAAAGGTTGATGCTGTTAGTATTGTTGTTCCAACTCAACTACATTATACTGTTGCAAAAGATTTTTTACTTAATGATGTAGACATTCTAATAGAAAAACCAATCACAGAAACCATTGAACAGGCAGATGAACTTATTGATCTGGCTAAAGAAAGAAAGCGATTAATACAGGTTGGCCATTTGGAACGTTTTAATCCTGTTGTTGAAGCTTTAAGAGATTTGATTGAGAACCCTTTATTTATTGAATCGCATCGAATCAGTATTTATAAGGGCAGAGGAATTGATGTTAGTGTTGTTTTAGATTTAATGATACATGACATTGATATTATAAAAAACTTTGCCAGGTCTGAAGTTAAAAGCATTCATGCAGCTGGTGTCCCTGTTATTTGTTCTGATGTTGACATTGCTAATGCCAGAATAGAATTTGAAAAAGGCTGTATTGCCAATGTAACTGCCAGTCGTATTTCCATGAAAGAGGAAAGAAAAATCAGAATATTTCAAAAAGATGCTTATTTTTCAGTAGATTTTGCTAAAAAGGATATTACATACATAAAGCGCAACGAAAATAATTCAGATGGTATAATCCCTAGCATGGAAATCCAAAAACTTCACTTCTCAGAAGGAGATGCCCTTAACGCAGAACTTCATGCCTTTATTGATTGTGTCCAAACTCGAAACCTGCCTGAAGTACCAGGCATGGCTGGAAGAGATGCTCTTAAAATTGCTTTGGATATTATGGAACAGATGCAATCACGAATGATTGTTTAAGGTGGGTTCAGAAAAAAAGTTCGCAAATGGATGCAATGGAAAAAAGTATCTTGATGAAATCAATACCATATTTTTTAAATTTAGTTTTGCCATCAACAAAGATATGGATGGATTATGACGATGATGCTGATGTCTTATATATAAGTTTAAAAAAACCTCAGGATGCTAATGATAGTATAATGGAAAACAATTTTATATATCATTATCGAAATGATCAACTTGTCGGAATTACAATACTAAATGCAAAACAAAACTTTCCTGTTGCATAATTATGAATACAAACCAATGTGTTGCGTGCAAAAGCAATATAAATAAAAATGCTTCTGTTTGTCATTACTGCCAAATGCCTCAGCATTCAAAGTATATTGAACAGATAGCTAACTTATTGAAATGGGCGGGCGGAATTACTGCCTTGTTAACTTTATGCATTACTGTTTTTCAGGTAAATGAAATATTTGATAATCTAAAAAATCGAAAAATTGCAATAAATCAATTGGTACAGGCAGGAAATTTGCAAAGAACATCAAAGGATTATCAAACTGCCTGGGACAGTTATGAAACAGCTCTTAAATTAGATCCTGGATTTCACTCTGCAAGAAAAGAACAAATTGCTCTTGCACAAGTCTGGCTTAGAAATATATGGGTTGTCAAAGGGGAGGATACGTTTTCAAAGCTGGTTAATAAAATGTTACCAACCCTTTATATAGGAGCTGCAATTTCTGAAGGTAAAGAATCTGCAAATATATCAGCTCATATTGGATGGGCTTATTATTTAAAATATCGTGAAGGTAATGCTAATAAAGAACAGGTAGAATCTCATTTTAAACGCTCTTTACAAACAGATCAAAATAATGGTTACGCTCATGCAATGTTTGCTTTTTGGAAAGGATATAATGGAAAACCAATTGAAGAACTTAAAAGACATTTTAAAAAAGGTTTATTAAATAAGAACACAAAAGATTATACAAGAATACTACAATTGTCTACTTATCTTTCTAAAAAGACTGATGGTTATGAAAAAGAACTTTTTAGAATAGTAAATAATATGTGTGAAAATAAAGAAAAAATTTTACCAAGGTACCAGTATGAAATTTTAAATATTTACCAAAGAAATATGTATGATAGTAAAAGAATAAAAGAAATTATTCATTACCTCACCCCTAAAGCTCACCTCTTTTGTATTAGTTGTTTAACCAATGAAAATAAGCCTCATAAACATAAAAGACAACAATACCAGTTAGTAAAAGGGATAATTTTTGAAGAAATGGGAGATATAGAAAAAGCATTAAACATATACCAATCTCTTCAAAAAGAAATTTATCCTCACACTGGAAGATTAAGTAAGACACTAAATAAAGCAATAGAAAGAATAAAAAAATAAAAAATAGGAACAAATAACAATGAATATACTTTATGTTGTTAAAAGCCTTTCTATTGTTGAACCTCTGGGTGTAATGCAGATTTCAGCAATTACAAAACAAAAAGGACATAAAAGTTTTTTTGGACTTATTGATAATGAAGATTTAATTAATATTATAGAAATAAATAATATCAACCTTGTTGCATTCAGCCTTCTTTCAACAGAAGCTCATTCTTTTTTGGAAGCTGCAAAAAATATAAAAAATAAATACCCTGAACTGCCAATTATTGCAGGCGGACCTCACCCAACTTATTTTCCTCAATTCGTAGATCATGATTCTATTGATGCTGTTGTTTTAGGAGAAGGTGATCTTGTTATTAATAAAATTGTAGACTCAATAGAAAATGGTGATACTTTTTCAAATATAAAAAATGTTCAAACAACTAGTAAAAAAAATCCTGTTTTTCCATTAGTTTCTGATTTAGATGATCTTCCATTCCCAGATAGAGAGCTTGTTCATAATTTTGAACCACTGAAATATGTCCCAATGAAAACTTTTATGGCAACAAGAGGATGTCCATATAGCTGTTCTTATTGTTTTAACAATGCATATAAAGAACTATATAAAAATTGTGGTAAGCTTGTAAGAAGAAGATCTGTAGAAAATTTAATTTCTGAAATAGAAGCTGTAAAATCTAATTATAGAATGAATTTTTTAAGATTTGGTGATGATGTTTTTGTCTCAAGTTATAATGAATGGATGGAAGAATTTACTGAAAAATATAAAACGCGAGTTGATATTCCATTTTATTGTTTAATAAGGCCAAACCTTGTGTCTAAGAACCTTGTAAAGGCTCTTAGAGAAGCAGGATGTCATTCTGTGGCAATCTCACTTGAAACAGGAAATGAAATTTTACGAGAAACAGTTTTAAATAGAAGTATTAAAGATGAGACTATTTTAAAAGCTTACAAAATATTAAGGGACCATGATATTAAAGTTTTCAGCAACTGCATGTTAGGCTTACCTGGAGCCTCTCTTGAAGATGAATTAAAATCTCTTGAAATGACATTTCAATGCCAGCCAACATATGCTAGTTTTACTGTTTTTACTCCATTTCCTGGAACAGATTTGTATCGTTTATGTCTTGATAAAAAATATATAGACAAACCATTTGACGATACTTGTGAGTATCCTGAAAGTACATTTCAAAGTTCTTGTCTGAAAAATTTTTCAGAAAAAGATAAAAAAATTCATCATAATATACTTATGCTTGGAGCTTTGGCTAACTGGAAACCTTTTTTCAGAAAATTAATAGTTAATAGATTGATATACTGGCAACCTAACAAAATTTTTAATTTAATTGGTTTTTTTGTCAGAAATTATTTGCAGCGAAAAATTTGGCCATTAAAACTAAATCTTTTTAAGTTTTTTCGTCTGGCTTTTAAAGTCTATAGTATTGACAGAAGGAATTATGGAAAAAGGAAACAGTTGCAATGAGTTTTAATCCTCTTGATAACAAATCCAAAATTAACAAATTAACATTATGAAGAAAGCAGAGGCCCTTGTCCTGTTGACTCAAGAACACCTGCCCATAAT
>Ga0272440_1003677_pt1 | contig 11340 bp, 5 predicted proteins | sample SSMMMBAug17_FD_192440 | JGI IMG/M metagenome (GOLD analysis project Ga0272440, IMG submission 192440) | Marine sediment archaeal communities from Little Sippewissett salt marsh, Falmouth, MA, United States - SSM-MMB-Aug17 | ecosystem: Environmental > Aquatic > Marine > Wetlands > Sediment ... | reverse complement strand
GAGCGTATGTAAAAGTTAGGGGAAAATGTAGGGAAAAATGTTGCTTCGAACAAAAATCGAAATCAAACCAATGTCCGCCCTTCGGACAAAAACCGGTATCAAATCTATGTTCGAGAATGAATTAGAAACGATTGCCTCGGACATATGTTCACAAACGATTGTTCGGAGGGCGAACATAAGGTTCGACCCTACATTGGTTTCGGTCATTGGTTTATATCAATAATACTATCGGGGTCAGAAGGTATTGCTAAAAATTGTGCCCTTTCTCCTGTTTTCAATAATCCGGAATATGTACTATTCATCAACGATCTGCTCTGAGATGTACAACATTGAATTATCTTTGGTAAAGTAAAACCACAATCCTGCATCATTTTCATTTCATCAAAGAATCCTTTTACATGGTTGACACCAAAACTGCCGGCATCACTTCCCAAAACAAGCTGAACCCCCAAATCCTTTGCTTTTTGAACCTGCTTACATTGGTCATCAAATGTTCGCAGGGCAATATCTCTTTCTTCAGTTTTACTTAGATTTTTGGCCAATTCATACATGGGTATAAGGGTTGGCACCCAGTATATCTGCTTGTCAGCTATTTTTTTTAAGTTTTCTTCACCCATAAAATAGCCATGCTCAATAGAAGTACATCCAGAATCAATGGCTGTTTTTACCGGTTGAACCCCATTGGCATGAACCATTATTGGAATGTTTCGTTGATTCGCTCGGTTACATATGGATGTCATTTCATCCTGAGAAAACTGCTGAATTGTTTTTTTGCCAAACTGACGCACACTGTTAATACCCGATTGAATAATTTTGATATGGTCTCCCTGATGATGTGAAAAAATAATATCCAGATAATTGTCGGTTGAATCTATTGGTTTGCCTGCAAATTGTCCATATCGACCTGTCCGAAACCATGCCACATTGGGTGATTTAATATCAACAGAATGATGAAACGAATTTTTGAAATGAAAGGTATGCCCATACTGATCTCCACCATCACGAATCATACCAATTCCTGCTTTTGAATATTGATCCAGATGTTGTTTAATCAGTTTTTTAGCCTGGTCAAAATTTAGAGACAGTTGTGCACGTCGATCTTTAACATTTAATGTACCTGACATTGCCAAATGAACGTGAGCATCGGCCAAAATTGGAACAATTGTATGAGTGGCTAAATTTCTCGTAATTTTTTTGATAAACCTTTCATGGAATGGGTCTATGGCAGAAATTATATTATTTTTAACTGTCAAAACAATATTTTTTTGTATGGGATTGCCGGTACCATCAATCAGATAACCTATTTTTATGTATTCTAACATTATGCGTCTTCTTTGATATTACATTTTTTTAATACGCATTGATATTTGACCCAGAATACGATTTTCATCATGTAACTCCTTTCTGGCTGTGATCGTCCAATGACTATATGGATCTAATGCAATGGCTTTTTTTAAGCAATCAATGCTTTTTTGGGTCTGATTCAATGCACGATGCAAAAAACCATTTTCTGGATTATTTGCCCGCAAACCTGTATTCATATTGAGATTTCGATACTTTCTATACAATCTGGACTTATGAACAAATGATTCAGCGATATATCGGCAATATGGATACTCATTGATAATTCGGTCATATTGTTCATGTGCCAGGTCACGTTTGTTTAATTCTGTGTAACATTTTGCTGTTATCAGCAGACAGTTAATGATATCCTGATGATCATATTTGTCTGCATGATCAAGTAGTTGGTTCATACTATCAATGGCCTTTAAAAATGAAAGATCTGCTGCTTTTAATGCCATTTTCTTTTTCAATTTTGCGCCTTGCTCATAATGAGCATTTCCTGTTAGAAAGTTTCGTACAGGTAAATTACGATTTATCGCTCCAAGAATACTAAATATGACACCAGCCAAAATTATTCCCCACAACAAAAAAGGCCTGCATAAATCCAGTGGTTTTTGTAGAAATAACACAATGGTTTGAAAAAATTGTATTATTGGGTTCTCTTTCCAGAAAATGGTTAAAAATAATACAAAAAAAGTAAAGCCTGTCAAATACCATCCCATAGTTTCATATGTACATCTTGAAAAAGTTAATGTTACTTCATTGGAACGCGGAATAACCATCATAAAATGGGGCGTAACAGGATATACACCATGTGCACCGCTAACCCGCCAATTGGGAAAATATGAAACCCGAATGAGATGCGGCACGCCAATTGCTGAAGTTTGAAACTTGATTTTAAAATGTGAAAGATGGCTTCGAATATCGGGTTTACAATGATATTCATTTTTATAATAAGAAGGTTGAACAGTCAAAATAGGTGTTTTTTCTTGAAAAACTGCTCTGTCATCCGGATCTTTGACAAAACTTGATGGCACAAAAAAAATATTTGTTTTCTTGGGATGTTTAAACCATTGATCATAAAATCTATCCAACCAATCAGTGCCAGTATATAATACAGGCGGATAGGTCAATGTGGAAATATAGCCGGGCGAATCTTGTTTCAGTCCATATATTGAAAACTTGCCGACATCCTTTTCATGGTAAAATTGAGGCGATTCATTAAATATTTGTTTAACTTGCGGAGAAATCAGGATTAATTGAGATATATTGTACAAATTCATATGAATTGCCAGGGACTCAGGCTGGATTTGGGATAGAATATAAGGGGTGGGTGACTTTAACTCCTTTGAAAACTCAGCCTGTAAAAATGTTATGAATTTTGATGCCAATGAAGAAGAATAGTGTATCCCCTCCAAAGTTTGTCGCCCAGAAAACAAAAACATAGATTCAAACACCCTGTCACCACCATATGGTCCATATCGACTACACTTTTCATAACCCACCCTTGCTGTATTCAGAGAATCATCAGTTTTTAAAAACTGATTTAACTGTTTGAAATAGTCGAACCCACGGGTATGCTCGTATCCTTTCAATGTGTCTGAATACCATTTATGCACGTTTTTTTCTTTTAAAACAATGGTTGAAAAAACACAGATCAATACAAACACAGTGGTTGTAAACTGAATATCCCATGACAGGAAAGAAAGATATTGACCCACATAAAATGAAGAAATAATCAACATCAATATCAGCAGTATTGGTGGTAAAAATCGAATATCGGGGATTTTTAAAAAGTGCGCGCAAAAATACATGGCGATACATACCCCGATCATCCATAAAAAAACGCCAGGATCTTTTACATCATTACAATATTTATTACACGCATTTTTACCCATTGGTGAAATAAATACAATAAAACCAAACCAGGCAATAATAACTGTCAGTAAAATCCATCCTGTTATTGTAGAGAATGCAATAATTGGAAATTCTGTTCCAATCATGTTTAAGAATCCATAAATGGGCATCGTCATAATACATAGCAGGCAAAGAATAGAAAAAATAATCAGAATTTTTTGAATCAATGTAGTCAATTTTTGATTCATATCTTTTTGTAAAAAAAGGAAATAATACCTGCTGGTTGGCACAAGAATAACACATAATATGGCAGAAACGACCAGGTTCAGTTTGAATGAAATAAAATTCTGCCAGATCATATAGACTGGAACAGTATAAGCATTTCGCCAGGCAATTAGGGGGAGAATCCAAAATGCCATGACACCAAATCCAATGGCACATACCTGAACGATATATACTGTGCGCTTTTTTGTGAAAAAGCCATATAATATGACCGAAATAGCTGGAATAAAAACAAATAAATGAGACAGGCCAATCAACCCCAGGAGCAATCCATTTATAAGAATACGCTTGCCATTGGAAAGCCCTTTGATCATAGAGCCCATAAAAAATGGCAGTAGTGAAAATGCAAACATATAACAAAACTCACCTGCCAGAGTGGATAATATATTACCGCCAAACATGGTGTAGGTTTCATTGAATAAAAAAAGAAGTGACACGCATGCACCTATTATGGGTGCTGGAAACCGGTATGCCATCAATCGTAATCCAAAATATACAGAAACAGGAAGAATATACCATCCACTCACCATTACAATTTTTAAGCCGATGGTCAGGGGAAGTCCAAAATAAGAAATCAAAACTGCCAATAAAAAAGGAGGGATAAAATAAAAATTGAAATTGGGATATCCACAAAAATTTGCCAAATCCCAACCATATAGACGTGCATGAGGAATCAGTGTTTCTTTTAAATGCACAGCAACTTGATACCAACTTGCGCTATCACCACCTGTGATAATTGTATCCCAAAAAATCAGTCTAAAGTCTGCTAATATGCCGATAAATGCAAGAATGACTGACAATACTAAAAAATCAAAAACAACAGGTATCTTCATCTGACTCTGATTCATATTCATTACATAATATATTTAAGATTTGTCAGCGCATTGATTGCTTTTTTTGCCGCATGGTCCCATGTCCATTTCGAATGAATATCATGCGATGCCTTACGTCCACGTTCTTTTGCTTCTTGTTTATGTTTCCAGACATATTGCAGCAAATCTTTTAAATGTAAAAAATCAGGCTCAGCCCATTGGCCATAGTATTTTGATTTACTGTATGCCTGCCATCCCAGCGGTTGTTCAATATCTATCATCGTATAGTCTATTAGATAGGCATTTTCATTCGTTGCAAACTCTGTCAATGCGCTGTAGCCAGTAACAATTACAGGGAGACCACAAGCCATCGCTTCAATTATAGGAAGTCCCCAACCTTCAGCGCGGGTGGGCATCACAAATGCATCACAACTGCGGTATACATTTGCAAGTTCGGTATTTCTGGCAAATGGCCCCACACGTATAATTTTTTCAGGGTGATTCAGTCCAAGATCATGAATATAACTGTTAAAATCAAACTCCTTTTTATTTGTTTGTGTGGCTAAAATTAGACAAACATCAGGATTATCTTTAAAAGTATAATCAAAGGTGACAATCATTTCGGGTGTGGCTTTTCTTTCTTCAAATTTTCCTACATAGAGAAATTTATAGGCTTGAATGTCATTCAGTAATTGAAACTGAGGTCCTTCAGGTGTAAATATGTTTCCATTCACACCTTCTGGTATAACATGTATTGAATGTGCATCAATGTTATGGCTGGTCAAAATATTTTTAAACCATTGACTGGGTGTCCACAAAATATCTGCATGGGAAAATGAATCCATCCAATCTTCTGGAATAGATGTGGATTCCCAAACCACATAACCAATCTTTATTCCTGGTGAGGATGCCAGCATATCCATTTGATGAATCGGCACAATGGCAATGTTGTACACCGATTTATTCTTGGGTATTATTTCATTATTCAGATAATCCTCTGAAATGGAAAGGCGTTTTGGCAATTGAACATCAGATTCCAGAACAGGCATATACCTGCCCATTGCATCAAAAAAAGATCGGGTATGAATGTGGCAGCCTGTATGTCCTTCAAAATAACCAATTGCATGTATATGGCTTGATTTTTCAGATTGTTTTTTCAAGGGTATGGTTTTGTTTTGGGATGGTTTGTATAACACTTTTTTGATTATTGTCTGTAATAATGTTTGATCTTGTCTGAATGCAGATTCTCTTAATAGTGTCATTGATGGATACCAATCAGATTGACTGGTATCCATCTGCCAATACCAGTTGTGAAGATTCGGCACTACCATATAAACAGGCTTGCACATGGCTCCCGCAAGATGACCAACAATATTATCAAATGAGATAATAATATCCATTTGATCAATGGCTGCTGCAAGATCATGGGAATCATCAAGAAATTTTGATAGATCGAATACATTATCAGGATTATTAATAGATTCAAATGATGAAAAGCATTGGTATCCAATGTGAAAAAATGCGATATCATTCAATTGGAATATGGGCATGAGTAAAGAAAGCACTTGCATATAATTGTTGCTTTCAGCAGGCTCTGAATACCATGATATTCCTACGTTTATGTTTGACGCATGTGTTTGAATGAATGTTTCCAGTGGAATATATTTTATACTGGTTTGAAGGTATGGTTCATTATGCGCAATAGCTTCTTTTGGAATACTTAACAAATAGGGCAGGCTTTCAAGGGATGCCTGGATATCAAACTCATTTTCCGATTCGCTATCCTGATTATTTGGATAATAAAATATTCGATCCACACGCAACATATTCATTGCTAAACGATACATGCCGGCGGAGGTTTCAAGAACCACAGTACCGCCCCATTTTTTAATGAGTGGGGCGAATCGTAGATACATAATAAATGATTTGCCCTGAAACTCAGAATATAACAATAATGTTTTATTTCTGAAGGGTTGACCATCCCAATGTGGTAAATCATATTTCCTGCGATCATATAGATAATCACATTGTCGTCGAAATTCATACCACTTAAGCCCATCATTCCAATGACCCTTCAACAATAATAGCTTGCCAAGTTCATAATTTGTTTTTGCATTATTGAATCCACTCCATTTTTGGGCCTGTTCATAAGATTGAATCGCAATATCAATATCTTTATATTTTGCAAATTGACGGCCTAAATGTTCCCACACCCGAGCATTTTTTATTTGCCTTCGGCATGCGCGTTCCCCATACAAATAAGCGTTATTCTTTTTTTCTTGTTTGTCAAACAGACTGGAAAGATTGTACTCTGCCTCCCATGAAATGGGATAAATTGAAAGTACTTTTTGAAATGAAATGCACGCCATTGAATAATTGTTTGATTGGAAATGCCGCAATCCTTCTTGAAAATAATCTTGTGCGATAGCACTTGATTTGTGCAAGATCATTGCATGGAGTGCATCATTGACCCGATCAACAACCTTTAGCCAGCTATCATCATCAATCGCTTTCCTAAAAATACAACAGGTGGGATACCAGGGAGAGTCAGAACGATCCAAAAGCCATCGCCAGTCTGGTTGTGATGGAATCAGTAACCAGAAAGGAATGCCCAATGCCCCTGCAAGATGAGCAACTGATGTATCCACTGTTATCAATAAATCCATCTGAGATAATCCCATAGCAGTGTCATGAAAATCATTGAAATAAATGGCCAGGTCTACAATTTGTGATTCATATTCTTTGATTGCTTTTGCATGAAGTCCTTTTTGGAAGCTAAACCATCCTATGCCTGAAATGGAAAAAAAATTGGCCATTTCTGCCAATGGAATGGAACGATTCTTATCATTTTTATTTTCAGGATTCCCACCCCAGACAATCCCAACACGTATCTTGTTCTGCGCCACTTTCTCAATTGTTTGATATAGTTTGGAATTACGTTTCAGCTTATCTGGAAACAAATAGGGCGTATTGCAGGGAATTGTATCAGTAGTGGTTTTCAAAAGATAGGGCAGGCTTAAAAGAGAACAATGAATATCAAATTGGGGTAATTTTTCTCCCTGACCAATGACCTGATCTACCCCGGGAATCGTTTTAAACAATTGAATCTGTTCTGTTCGCGCTCCAAAAATCAGACATTTGACTTTTCCTTCAATCATAGACAGGTAACGACAAAAATGAATGTTGTCTCCCCATCCCTGTTCACAATAAACAAATAAGGTTTTATTTGGGGCCTGCCCGCCATCCCAGAAAGGCTGACAAAAGCTGTTTCCTGTAAATGGACCTCGACGTAAGCGCCATTCATATTCTTTAAAACCATTGATATAATCACCCAAAACCAACAACGTAAAACTCAAGTGATAATGCCCATCTTGATAATCCGGTTGTATGTTAATGCAATGTTTGTAATATTCAAGGGCCTGTTCATATTGATACTTGCTATAAAACAGATTTCCTAAATTAAAATACGTTCCCACAAGATTTGGATGAATTGCCACAGCTTTTTGAAAGGCTGAAAAAGACTGCTCCAATTCTTGACACTTGCCAAGGCATTCTCCCATATTGTTATAAGCTTCAGCAAATGACTGTCTGCATGAAATGGCCTTTTTGTATTTTTCAATGGCCATTTCAAATTTTTCCAGGGCTTTCAATGTATTGCCCCAGTTAAACCAGGCATTGGCATAGGATGAATCAATGCAGGTTGCTCGATCAAAACATCTTTCAGCATTCTGGTATTGTTCCAATTTATTGAACAATACCCCCATATTATTATAAGCAGTCGCATGATCGGGTTGAATGCGTACTATCTGTTCATAGCATTGTAATGCTTGATTTATTTGATTTTGATCAATGTATTGGATTGCCTGATCAAAAAGGGATGTTATTGTTGGATGATTTGACATTTTTATACAGCTTGATACTTGATCTTTAATTCATTGTTTTGAAACGTGATTTGGATGAAAATGAAAATAAAATAGAAAAGCCTGACAATCTACCTGCCAGGCTTTATCTTTTTAGGGATTAGGCATTCATTTCATAAGTATCTTTCTGAGCATATACGTGGGAAGCCAGGAATCGTTCAAATCGTTCTTCATTGACCACAGGTTTTTTGAGCATTTTCAAGCAGAGTTCCATTTGTTTTTCTGTGCTGTCTGGCTTGGAGTATAATTGCAATGCAAATTTTGAGAAATCACGCACCATGAAATCAAAAATTTGTTCGATCAGGTCATCTTCGATATTTTCCATTTTGTATTTTTCAAGAATCAACTGACCATATGCAACAAGCGTAAACAATTCTCCCAATGACAAAAGAAAATCAATATTTTTTGCCTGCTTTTCATCTGGTGTGGCTGTCATCAAAAATTCTTTTAAAACATCGATTTGCGTTTTAAAAACCTGAACATTTTCCAAATTAACATTATTGTAAGCCAGGTTAAAATCGTGAAATTGAATTTTCCCCAATCCTTTAGTGGGTCCCTGATTAAACATAAAATCATCATTTTTGGGATCGCTGCGAATCGGAATTTCTTGAAATTCTCCTGGATTAAAAAAGTAATTTGCCATGAATTTAATAATCAATGCCATATTTACATGAACTGTACCCTCAAGTTTTGGCAATGAGCGAATATCCTTGACTGCCATTTCAAAATACATGTCTTTTTCAAAGCCACGCGCAGCAATGACATCCCACAACAGATTGATAACTTCTTCACCTTGTGTTGTAACTTTCATTTTTACCATTGGATTGTAGAGCAAATAACGACGATCATCGGCTGATGCAGACCTCATGTAATCGGTTGCACGTTGTGCAAAAATTTTCATGGCAACCAGGCGGGTATAGGAATCAGTAAACAATTGCTTGATATGTGGGAATTCAGTCACGTATTTTCCATAAAGATTTCTATGTGATGCATGATTGAGCGCTTCATAAAAAGCATGTGTGGCAATACCAATAGCGCCCCAGCCAAGATTGAATTTCCCCACATTAATTGTATTTAACGCACAATCCCAGGCATCTCGACCTGTGGCCAAAATATCATCATTGGTAATGGGATAGCCATTTAGCGCATATTCAGCCACATAACCTTCCCAGTCAACAACGTTCTTGATAAGATCATAATTTTCATGCTCTGGTTTTACAACAAAAAAGACATATTCATCTGTTTCAGAATTTTTAGCGAAGGTTGAAACCAACGAAGCTTTATTTCCATTTCCAATATAGTATTTACCGCCATCTGCAACATATTTATTCTCAGCCAGTGGTGTTAAGATCATGTCTGAAGAATACAAATCTGCGCCATGCGCCCTTTCAGATAAACCAAATGCAAAGATACCACCATCTTCCAGCATTTTTGCAGTTTGTTTTTTGACTTCTTCGTTATTACCCATGAATATGGGACCCAGACCAAGAATTGTTACCTGCCAACAATACCAATGAGATAGATTATAAAAACCAAGGATTTCATTGAAATCACAATTTCTAAATGTGTCCCATCGGGTATCCGGATCGTCTGAATATTTATCAGGTGTCAACAATGTTGAAAAAACTTTATTATCTTTGAGGAACTGAATAAAATCATCATACCAGATACACTCATGACTACATTGTTTTAATTTTTCCTTGCCCTTTGATTCAAAAAACTCAATTGTTTTCAACATGATTTCTCTGGATCGGGGATCCAGATGTTCATATTTTTCATTTTTTGGATTGAGTAACATTCGATAATTCTCCTTTTCAAGATATTTCTTTGCATTCGCTGTCAAAAAAATAGAACAGCATAATAAATAGTGATTTTTGTACTATAAATTGTATTTACGAATTTTGCAATGAAAAACGCCACGCACAAAACCATTCATCAGGATGATCATCTGGTGGACAACCAATACAATTGGTTTGAATTCGGGGATCAATGCTTTCAGCAAATCTGGGATATTCAGCCATTCCACCTGATTTGCATGGATAGTCATCAAGGCCTTTTCTTTTGCGGGCCCCTTGAACGCGACATTGATTCATTTGAAATTCAAAACTGGTTTCAGTTTCATTGACAATGGACTGGGTATTGATTGTTGCATACAAACGTAGACCAAGTGCCTGTTTCAGGCCATTCAACCCGGGTTTTTCAGGAAGATTTAACAGCCTTTTTATTGACCAGGCTTCAAATGGAGAAAAATTTGACCAACATGAATCATTGACGCGTTTGGCATCATACATGCCTCTGGAAAACTCAAGTGACTGAAACCAGATACCATCATTGGCCAGCCAATTAACAGCCATACTTTCTTTAAATGCAGTCAATGTTTTTTCATCCATTTCCAATAAAGGCTTGGGAATATCATTTTCCAGCTCAAATCCCAGGGTCTTGGCCATACGTTTCATTTGAATATGATAACTTTTCTCATAGGCTTTTTGCAGTATTTCATAGGCTTCTTTTTCACCCAATTGATGGCGAACTTCTGAAAACCATAGTGCGTGATGCATCATCAAGCGATGAAAAAAGTCAATGATTAGAGTGGCCTGATCTATTTTTGTTTTTAAATTGTTCATTTGTTTTTTCCTGATATTTTTAGGTTAATATTAAAAATGCAAATTAAATGTACGTTTTTGAGCACTTCAACATTCAGATAAATAGAAATCGTTTATTTTGATACTTTCTCTGACTTATATCATACCATACTTTGAGCATTTAGGGGAATAGATTATTATGTACAGAAGAGAAACATCTGTAAGGGCGTTCCATATATTCATCTGTTCGTTTCTCGAACAAAAACCGAAACCAAAACTATAAGCAAAACAATATATGTTCCTAAAGCGGACTAACGTCCGCAACCTAATCCCCCCTATAATAAAATATCAATAATTATTACTACCTATCTATTTTAAATTATTACCTTCTGTGTTAAAGTTAGAGCAAAAATTTTACTACAGGAGGCAATTATGGAATCCTTTATCAATATTTTTAATAATGTTCTTCTCGGTGTTCTTAGTGGTTTCGATAGAATCGTATTTCAAGGGCATATTATTCCTCTAATGTATCCCGCCGGAGCT
>Ga0272440_1003676_pt1 | contig 11341 bp, 12 predicted proteins | sample SSMMMBAug17_FD_192440 | JGI IMG/M metagenome (GOLD analysis project Ga0272440, IMG submission 192440) | Marine sediment archaeal communities from Little Sippewissett salt marsh, Falmouth, MA, United States - SSM-MMB-Aug17 | ecosystem: Environmental > Aquatic > Marine > Wetlands > Sediment ... | reverse complement strand
ACCTTATCAGTCAATGGATCAAGCACTTTTCCAAGATTTGATACCAATCCTCTGCGGCGCGCCAGAAAACCATCAAAAAAATCGGTTACTGCCGCAGCAATAAATAACCATGCCGCTAAAAATGTGGTCCATCGTGATGGATACATTAACAGAATTACAATCCCTGGTGTTGCAATAATACGATATACTGTGAGTGCATTGGGGTGTCGCATCAATGTTAAGACTTGTTGTGTTCTCGTCATAGTGTTGTACCTTATTGTTGAATTAAAAAATAATCATGTCTGTTGTTCTAAATATTTATCTTTACATTCCTTGCTGCAAAAAAAGAATTCCTGACCTTTGATTCGTTTACGTATACCATCCTTTCGGGGAAAATAAACACCACAAATCGGGTCCTGAACCATCTCATCAATGACTGTTTGTTGTCTGTTGTTATGTAAGGGCTCCCGGTGCTGATGTGTTATGGCTCCGAACATAATCGTTTTGATTGCCCGATATCCAAAATACAAAAGCGCCCAAAGTATTAACAATCGAAGTATCATTTATCAATATATACCTTTTTATTTTCATCATCAAGATTTATCAATAATTCCTGAATTGTAGTGTTCAAACCTGGATGATTCAAGTTGGGTGCAATTTCTGCAAATGGTTGCAATACAAATCGGCGCTCATGGAGTCTTGGATGGGGTATGGTTAGCTGTGGCGTCTGAACAATTATGTCATCTACAATTAATATATCAAGATCCAATACCCGAGGACCATATCGCAGTGCAGATAAATTCCGACCAAAGATTGTTTCAACTTTCTTTGCTGTATGAAACAGTTCCAATGGTGATTGTTTTGTTTTTATTGCAAATACTGCATTTATGAACCATTGTTGATTTTCAATATACAATGGCTGTGTTTTATACAGTTTTGACTTAATTATCAAGTCGGCTTCAGATAATTCAACGAGCGCTTCTATTCCATTGATACAATTGTCTTTACTGTCTCCCATATTACTGCCGACTGCCATGTATGCAGTATGAACTGTCATTTGCTGGCTTCATCCAGTAATTCGCCCTGATAAATTAACTGTGTTGGGCCTTCAAGATATACTTCTGAAAATCTATTGTCTTCTTTCTTAAAAAAAACTTTCAGGTTTTCACCACCGTGTGTTTGAATCGTAACAGGTGATTGCATTTCAAATTTCATTGAACCGATTAATGCACATGCAACAGCACCAGTGCCACACGAATAAGTTTCGTCTTCAACTCCACGTTCATAAGTCCGAATCGCTGCATGATTTGAATTAATCGTTTGCATAAAATTGACATTCGTGCCATCGGGCATAAAGACACGATTATTCCGGATCAGCTGGCCAATTCGAACAACAGGTGTATTTTCTAAATCATCAACAATAACAACAGCATGGGGAACTCCAGTATTGATTTTACTCAAATTAGGAATTCCTTCAATTTCTTCATCCAGCTTCATGAGTGTCGGTATTGGCATTGATATTTGAACACGAGACCCTTTAACAATGGCTTCGATAATTCCCACTCTGGTTTCAAATTTTAAGTGTTCACCGCAAATGCCAAGCTGATTGGCGAGGCGTGATATACATCGAGATCCATTGCCACACATATCAGCTTCACTACCATCAGCATTAAAGAATCTCCATTTAAAATCAACACGTGTTGATGGTTCAATCAATATCAATCCATCAGCGCCTATTGAAAATTTTCGCTGGCATAAAGATTTAACAAAACTAGCGATAGATGATTTATCAACAATTTCATTACGATTATCTATGATGATAAAATCATTTCCACTGCCATTCATTTTATAAAAGGTAATGGGCATAGCGTTTTTTCCTGTTAGCGATTGTTGGATATCTGCTGCTCAATGATTGTTTTTGAAAGCATATTGTTATCCAAATACTTAGGATCACCTTTTTTACCACATCCCAAATAAATAAAAAGTCCAATAGAGATAATCAATAAAACAATTCTATTCATTCTTTAATACTTTCAGGGCTTGCTCAATGGCATCGTTTACTTGATTTGTCGCGGTTCCGCCAATGCAGTTCCTTCTGTCAATCATTGTTTCAGGTTTTAACATGGGAGTTAAGTCATTTTCTATTGCTGATGAAAACGTGCTTAATTCCGCAAGGGACATATCACAAATTTCCTTACCCTGCAAAATTGCCGTCTGGACAATTTTTCCAGACAGATGATGTGCCTCTCGGAAGGGTAATCCTTTATTCACTAAATAATCTGCAAGGTCAGTGGCATCAAGATGACCCGTTTTGCAAGCTGTCTGCATCTGGTCTTCATTGATTTGCATTTCTGGAAGCATTTGACAGTAAATACTTAAACAGGCTGAAAGGGTATCAATCGCATCAAACAGGGGTTCTTTGTCTTCCTGCATATCACGATTATAAGCTAATGGCAGCCCCTTCATCAGTGTAAGGATTGATACCAAACTACCAAAAACACGTCCACATTTGCCACGTGTTAATTCCGCAGCATCTGGATTTTTTTTCTGAGGCATGATACTGCTTCCAGTGGAAAAGCTATCAGACAATGTAATAAATCTAAATTCTTGTGATGACCACAAAATTATTTCTTCAGATAAACGACTCAGATGAACCATACAAATGCTGGCACATGACAAAAATTCTATGATAAAATCACGATCAGATACAGAATCCATACTGTTTCTGGATACTTTATCAAAATTCAGCTTTCTGGCTGTAAACTCTCGATCTATGGGAAAAGTTGTGCCTGCCAGGGCTGCACTTCCGAGCGGCATTACATTAATTCGCTTTAATGCGTCCTGTAATCGTTCAGTATCCCGTGTAAACATTTCATAATATGCCATCAAGTGATGGGAAAATAATACAGGTTGTGCGCGTTGCAAGTGAGTGTATCCAGGCATGATTACATGTATGTTCTGCTTAGCCAGATTAACCACAACTTGACGTAATTGTTTTAAAAGATCAATAATTAGGTATATCTTATCTCTTAAAAACATGCGAATGTCCAGACAAATTTGATCATTTCTACTGCGGGCTGTATGAATTTTTTTGGCAATATCTCCGCATAATTCCAAAAGCCGGTACTCAACATGCATGTGAATATCTTCAAGTGCCGGGTCAAAATTAAAATTTCCAGATTCAATTTCTTTTCGAATCTGCTTCAGTCCATCAATAAGTATGTTCGCATCAGCTTCAGGAATAATTTTTTGATGCGCAAGCATCTGACAATGTGCAATGCTCCCTTCAATATCTTGTTCATATAGACGTTTATCATAATCTATTGATGCACTGAATGCCTCCATCTGCCTGTCTGTTGATTGAGCAAATCTACCACCCCAGAGTTTAGCCATTACGCACCTTCATTGCTTATTGCCATACCTTGAATTCGCATACGCAAGGCATTTAATTTAATAAACCCTTCAGCATCCTTTTGATGATAGACATTGTCATCTTCAAATGTAGCAAAATCATGACGATACAGGGAGAAGTCTGATTTTCGCCCCAAAACAATACAATTGCCCTTGTATAATTCCAAACGCACAGTACCAGAAACATTCTCCTGAGTGGAATCAATGAATGTCTGAAGTGATCGCATTTCAGGTGAAAACCAGAAACCATTGTAAACCAGTTGTGCATATTTTGGAATCAGCGAATCTCTCAAATGCATCAATTCACGATCCATTGTAATTGATTCCATATTCAAATGAGCAGTTCGTAAAATTGTACCACCGGGCGTTTCATAAACCCCACGAGATTTCATGCCAACAAAACGATTTTCAACCATATCCAGACGACCAATACCATGCTTTCCACCCAGGCGATTCAGTTCAGTCAATAACAGTGCTGGCGTCATCATTTTACCATCAATTGCAACAGGATTTCCTTTTTCAAATGAAATTTCAATTATTTCAGATTCATCTGGTGCATTTTGGGGTGAACATGACAGCGTAAACATATCTTCAGATGGTGATACCCAGGGATCTTCAAGCTCTTCCCCTTCATAGCTGATATGTAAGAGATTTCTATCGGTGCTGTAGGTTTTAGATTTTTTTGTGATGATTGGGATACCATGCTTTTCTGCAAATGAGAGAAGTGCTGTTCTGGAATTCAAATCCCATTCTCGCCAGGGGGCAATAATTTTAATATGGGGTGACAATGCATAATACCCCATTTCAAATCGTACCTGATCATTTCCTTTTCCTGTTGCGCCATGACTGACCGCATCTGCACCTTCAATTTGGGCGATTTCAATTTGTCGTTTGGCAATAAGGGGGCGGGCTAAAGATGTTCCTAACAAATATTGTCCTTCGTAAATGGCATTGGCACGAAAAGCTGGAAAAACATAATCTTTCACAAATGCTTCTTTTAAATCATCAATGTAAACCTTTGATGCACCTGTATTTTTTGCTTTGTCCTCAATATAATCCAATTCTTCACCCTGTCCAATATCTGCGGAAAACGTAATCACGTCACAATGGTAAGTTTCAATGAGCCATTTAAGAATAACAGATGTATCCAGTCCGCCTGAATAGGCAAGTATCACTTTACTGACTTTTTTTGACATAGATTTTTCCTTCTAATAATATATTTTTCAATTTTTACAATTGAGCATCTTTTCCAAAAGCGCTTTATGTAAATACATTTTATTTTCTGCTTGTTTCCATATAACAGATTTTTGTCCTTCAAGGACATCATCAGTAATCTCTTCTCCGCGATGTGCTGGTAGACAATGCATTATGATTAAAGATTCTTTCGCATGTTTTATCAAAGAATGATTTACCTGATAAGGCTCAAAAATTTGTTTGCGCGCTTCTAATTCTGATTCTTGTCCCATGCTTGCCCAAACATCCGTGTTGATAACATCTGCATTGTTAACAGCTTCAACCGGATCTGTCGTTATTTTTATTTTGCCAGTGCCTTTTTCATGCGCTTTTTTTAATACTTCAGGTGAAGGCATATAATTTTCTGGGCAGGCAAGTGTCAAATTTAATCCAAGAATTGCAGCTATATTGATCCAGGATTGAGCAACATTGTTTCCATCACCTATCCAGGCAATATTCAAATTCTCGTATGTTTTAAATTCTTCTACGATTGTCATGACATCCGATAAAATCTGACAGGGATGGTACATATCTGTCAAAGCATTAATTACAGGAATGCTTGACCATTTGGCCATTTCTTCAATATATTCTTGTGAGTAGGTTCTGATAACAATTGCATCAATGTAAGCGGATAAAACTCTTGCTGTATCTTTTATGGGCTCATTTCTTGATATTTGCGTATCTTTGGGATTCAGATATATAACAGAACCACCCAATTGGTTCATTGCTGTTTCGAAAGAAATACGTGTTCGTGTCGATGCTTTTTCAAATAGCAGACCGATGGTTTTTCCAATCAGAGGTTGATGTTTAACATATTTGTTTCTATCTTTTTTCAAGGATAAAGCGTTTTGAATTATTTCATCAATATCAAGGCGCTTAAGATCCCATAAATTTAGTATATTCTGTTTCAATGCGTCCTCAATTCTTTTTTATGGCATTGTCAGTGGACATTATAAGTTCCCCCTATGAATCTGTCAGGCAAGCCCGACTTGTCGACTATTGCAAATGGAAACTTATTTTTTGAAAGTTCCTCTAAGGGATGCTCGAAAAATAACTTCCCCATTTTCAAAAATCGGACAGGTCAAACTGGTCTGACCTGTCCGACTTGTCTGACTTTACCGAATGGGAAAATTATTTTCAGAGCATCCCTAAGCAATTTCTTGAAAAACAGTATCCAGACAATCCAGCAAAGCGTCAATTTCGTTCTCTTGAATAATCAGCGGCGGTACGAAACGAAGAATGTTATCCTGAATGCAATTGATTACAAATCCTTTTTCAAGGCACTTATTGACAACTTGGGTTCCATTAATAGATAATGGCATACCAATCATCAAACCATATCCACGTACTTCCAGAATGCATGAATATTTTTCTTTTAATGCCATTAATTTTTTTGTCAAGTATTCGCCCATTCGCTGGCAATGATCAAGAATTTGATGATCTTCAATGTATTCTATCACTGACAATGCCGCTGATGCAACCAGCGGAGTACCGCCAAATGTGGTCGCATGAGAACCCGGACCAAAAGCATTGGCAATTTTTTCAGTGGATAACATGGCTCCTATGGGTAATCCATTGGCCAGGGCTTTTGCCAGAGTCATGATATCCGGCTTGACATTAAAATGCTCATAAGCAAATAGTTTTCCAGTTCTGCCCATACCGGTTTGAATCTCATCAAAAATCAACAAAATCCCATGTTTATCACAAATTTCTCTGACTTGCGCCAGATAATTATCAGAAGGACAACAAACACCACCTTCTCCCTGGATAGGTTCAAGCATAATTGCGCAGATTGTATCATCAAGTTCTTTTCTTAAGGCATTGATGTCATTAAAAGGGATTGTTTTAAATCCGGGTACCAGTGGTTGAAAACCCTTCTTGATTTTATCCTGACCTGTTGCAGACATGGTCGCATAGGTTCTTCCATGAAAGGACTGTCTGGCTGTAATAATTACATTTCTTTTTGTATCATCCAAATCAAAAAAGTATTTACGTGCAAGTTTGATAGCGGCTTCATTTGCTTCTGCACCACTATTGCACAAAAAAGCACGATCTGCAAAGCTATTGTCAATGAGTTTCTGGCAAAGTTTAATTTGCGGTACAGTATAAAAAAGATTGGATACATGAACCAGCGTGGCTGCCTGTTGAGACATTTTCTGTGCAATAACTGGATTTGCATGCCCCAGATTGCAGACCGCAATGCCAGCTAGAAAATCTTTGTAGGCTTTGCCATTGGCATCCCACAAGGTACATTCTGATCCTTTTTCAAAAACAACAGGGTAGCGCTTATAGGTTTGCATTATTACATTATCAGCCTGTTGCATATGTGTTGTTGACATAATTTCTTACCTGCTTCTTAAGAGTTGTTTATTTTCTTAATTTCCGTCCCAATTCCTTTATCTGTAAATAGCTCCAGAAGAACAGCATGTCTCGTTTTTCCATTTATTATATGTGCCTTTTTGACAGAACGTTCAATGGCTTCCACTGCACATTCTACTTTGGGTATCATACCGCCGGAAATGATATTTTTATCAATCAATTCTGGAACATTCTCAGCAGAAACAGTGGATAACAATTTACCGGCAGCATCGTTTACACCATCAACATCTGTCATCAATATTAATCTTCTGGCACTAAGGGCTTGTGCAATTTTACTGGCAACCAAATCTGCATTGATATTATATGTTTCACCAGAACTTCCTACACCCACTGGGGCAATTACTGGAATAAAATCCTTTCCGGTCAGGGTATGAATTATTTCCGGATTAACTTTTACAACCTCACCCACCATTCCTGGATCAATAATTTCTGGGGGCTTGTTGTCATCTGTTTGATGATAGATTTGCATTTTTCTAGCAATCAACAAGCCGCCATCTTTTCCTGTCAGTCCAACAGCAGTTCCTTTTTGTTGATTAATCTGGTTGACAATGGACTTATTGACGCGTCCGCCTAAAACCATCTCTACAACATCCATTGTAGGCTTGTCGGTCACACGCATACCACGAACAAAGGTGGAGGTAATCCCCATTTGAGTTAAGACTTTATTAATCTGAGGACCACCGCCATGAACAACAACCGGGTTGATACCAATATATTTCAATAGTACCACATCACTGGCAAAATCCTTTTTAAGCTGTTCATCAACCATGGCATGCCCGCCATACTTGATTACAATTGTCGATCCATAAAACAATTGAATATATGGCAGGGATTCAATGAGTATATCGGCTATACTGGGTTGTGTTTCTGTATTCATCATAGGATATAACGGCTGAGATCTTCGTTTTCCTTGATATCTTTCAGCTCATTTCGCACGTAATCTGCATCAATCATAATATCTTTATTATCAATATCAGGTGCTTCAAACAAAATATTTTCAAGTAATTTTTCAACCAATGTGTGAAGTCGCCTTGCACCAATGTTTTCAGTCATTTCGTTGACATCTTCTGCAAAAGCGGCAATGGTTTCAATGGCATCATCTGTAAATTCAATCTTAACATCTTCAGTACCAAGCAACGCCTTATACTGAAGTGTCAATGCGTTTTTCGGCTCTGTCAAAATCCTGACAAAATCTTCTCTTGATAAGGAATCAAGATTCTCTCTGATTGGAAATCGACCCTGAAGTTCAGGAATTAAGTCTGAGGGTTTACAAAAATGAAAAGCGCCTGAAGCAATAAACAAGATATGATCTGTTTTAACTGTGCCGTATTTGGTCAAAACAGTCGTGCCTTCAACAATGGGCAGCAAATCTCTTTGTACGCCTTCTCTGGAAACATCCGGCCCATGACCGGTATCTTTACCAGCTATTTTGTCGATTTCATCCAGAAAAATAATACCGCTTTGCTCGACTTTTTCAATGGCATCTTTTGTAACCTTTTCCATCTCAAGCAATCGTTGGATTTCTTCCTGAAGAAGTATTGCCTGAGCTTCGGGAATTAACATTTTTCGGCGTTTGGTGTTTTTGGGCATCATACTGCCAAACATATCTTTCATGTTAATCCCCATCTCTTCCATCCCAACATTGGAGAATATTTCGACAACCGGCATGCTGTTTTCGGCAACATCCATATCCACATATCGTTTATCAAGGCTGCCTTTTCTGAGCATTTTTCTTAGCTTTTCGCGGGTTTTATCGTCTTTTGTGGTTGTCGTTGCATCAATGATTCGCATGGGGTCTTCTTCAATAATATCTGACTGTTGTTCTTGCTGCTCTTGTTTGGGTTTTGGAAGCAATAAATCAAGCATGCGCTCTTCAGCAACTTCTTCCGCTTTTGGTTTTACTCTTTCCTGTTCTCTACCCTTCAACATATTCACAGTTATTTCAAGTAAGTCACGCACCATAGATTCAACATCACGGCCCACATAGCCGACTTCAGTGAACTTCGATGCTTCAACCTTGATAAATGGTGAATCTGCCATTTTTGCCAGACGTCTGGATATTTCTGTCTTCCCCACACCCGTTGGGCCGATCAAGATAATATTCTTTGGGGCAATTTCATCTTTTAATTCATTTGTGACTTGCTGACGTCGCCATCTATTGCGAAGAGCAATGGCAACAGCACGTTTTGCCTTATGCTGGCCAATAATATATTTGTCCAGCGCATTAACTATTTCAGTAGGTTTTAAATGATTCATTTGTCTACCTGAATTTCCTCAATAATAATGTTTGTATTTGTATAAATACAAATGGATGCAGCAATTTCCATTGCTTGAGCGGCAATCTGATTCGCATCAAGTGAAGAATTACGCATCAATGCCGTTGCTGCCGCCTGGGCGGGGACACCACCAGAACCAATACCAATAACGCCTTCATCGGGTTCTATAACATCACCATTGCCAGATATTAAATATAAATTGGCATTATCAGCTGCCAGCATAATTGCCTCAAGGCGTCTAAGATATTTATCTGTTCTCCAATCTTTGGCTAACTCAACAGCAGCACGTGTAAGCTTTCCATTATAACGTTCAAGTTTTGCCTCAAAGCGATCAAAAAGATTGAACGCATCAGCCGTTGCGCCAGCGAATCCAACAATAATTTTATCATTATAAAGTCTTCGCACTTTTCTAGCGTTATGCTTGACCACAGTTTGATTTAGTGTGACTTGACCATCACCGGCAACGACTATTTTATCATCTTTTCGTATCGCCAAAATGGTTGTACCATGATAATTTGCATTTGATTGATTCATAGGCTTGATTCTCTTTTAAGGTTTGTCCATCAATTTATATAATTCATCCCAATTATGGACTTCAATATACGCATGCGATTCACCTTGATTCCAGGGCTGACTGAAAACAATTGGTGTCAGGCCATGTTTATCTAACAAGTGGCATGTTTCCATTCGATCCTCAACAAAATACTGAATACCATGATCTTTGAGGACTGTAATTTTTTGTTGAAAATCACCCGTTGCAATAATATTAAATTGAGATTCTGATAATTGCAACGTATTCAAAAACCAGGATACCAATGCCCTGCTATCTGGTCGCGCAGTTACAAACAACAATTTTTGATTTTGACACAGTTTTTGTAAAACTTCCAAGGCTTGATCCATTGGCTCCAAAGATTGGCTGTGATTTCCATCCATGATTTGTTGAAATATATCCCATACGATATTAAATTCAATTTCAAGGCATTGGGTAAGATCATACTGTTTGATTTGTTCATATTGAATTGACAGATTATACTTTTCCCTGGCAATATTAATAAACAAACCCATTGTGTTTGCAACAACGCCATCAATATCAAAAGCAATGGAAGCCAATGGAATCATCAAGCAGCTCTTCTTGTTCGCTTTTTTAAACGATTCATCCGGCGCCTGAGAATTTTTGCCTGCTTTTTATCGAGATCGTCATAACTTTTTTCTTTATACTTTTTGAGTTTAAGCAGTTTCTTTTTCAAATCTCTGAATGCTGAATCTGATTTTGTCGTAGCCTTCTCTTCAATACCCCGTACTTTTTTGATGGCAGAAAGAAGCTCATACTTATTCATGCCATGAACTCCGGTTATTTCAGGTGTTTTTAAAGCTGTTTCTCTCAATTCTTTGGATGTCATTTTATCCAGTGGTTTTTCTTTGGCTTCTTTCTTCTTTTTAGCCCCCATAGTTCATCTCCTTAATATTTAAATTGTATCGAAAGTTGTGCCTTTCGAAGAAAATAAAACTTCAATATAAAACAAATATTTTTATTCGTCAATTTATTTTATCAATATAAAATAAATTGAGTATTTTTGGGAAAAAATGAAAACAATATCGAAGTCTGTTTTAATTTTTTATTGACAAATATGAATAATAATTGCTATATTTGAATAATTCAATAAAGGGCCGTTAGCTCAACCAGGCAGAGCAGCTGACTCTTAATCAGAAGGTTATAGGTTCGATTCCTATACGGCCCACTTCGTTTTCCGCTTTTTTTTTCCTGCCTTTTTTTTTCTGATGTGTGATTTCGTGTGTGATTTTTTTATCTAATGCATATACAGCCTCCTTTGTATCTTTTTTTTAAGTTTTTAATGTATAAATCTGTTGTTGATATTCTTTCATGTCCTACAATGGCCTGAATATCAACAAGTTGAACATTAGCATCTGCCAAAGTTGATGCACTGCAATGTCTGATTGGATGAAACCTGAAATATTCTATGCCAGCCTTAGCACATAAGGTTTTCATAAATTTTTTTCGGTCTTGATAAGGGCCAATAACAAATTTATTCAGTTTTCTGCTC